>Ga0214923_10003807_pt1 | contig 18677 bp, 16 predicted proteins | sample LL1510_MetaG_FD_177993 | JGI IMG/M metagenome (GOLD analysis project Ga0214923, IMG submission 177993) | Freshwater microbial communities from Lake Lanier, Atlanta, Georgia, United States - LL-1510 | ecosystem: Environmental > Aquatic > Freshwater > Lake | place: USA: Georgia | collected... | reverse complement strand
TATGTCTTCTGTCTATACCGATTCGGCCACAGCCACGGCTTTGGTGTTGGCCATGTACCCCATGATCTTGGCACATGGTATTCACCAACCAATCGGCCAAAGTGGCGCGGTGGGCCCCTTTCCTTTGTCCGCGGGTGCTGCGTCTGCGCTTAACGGTTTTTTGATGATGTTGGCGGCTTTTGCCACCGGAGCTTGGCTTGGAAAAAGCATTGATGGCAGCTTGTTTCCCCTGGCTCATGGGGTGGCCTTTTGGGGCAGCGTATTGGCCCTGACTTCTTGGACCTTGGTGCAGTGGCATGGTGAACCACGCACAACCGATTGATGCCATGCCGGGCGGGGATGCGCTGGCGATTACTGGCCCCACAGCCTCGGGTAAAACCGCGCTGGCTCTGCGTTTGGCACAAACCCTGCCCCTGGAAATCATCAGTGTGGACTCGGCTTTGGTATACCAAGGCATGGACATTGGCACGGCCAAACCGACGGCCGATGAATTGGCCAGCGTGCCCCATCACTTGGTCAATGTCCGAGACCCCTCGCAGGCTTATAGCGCAGCGGAATTTGCGCGTGATGCCGCCCGTTTGATCCAAGACATAAAAGCCAGAAACAAGCTGCCCCTGTTGGTGGGCGGCACGATGCTGTACTTCAAGGCCCTGATCGAAGGCTTAGACAGTTTGCCGCTGGCTGACGCCCAATTACGCGCCAACATGGAGGGCAAAGCCCTGGCCTTAGGTTGGCCTGCCTTGCATGCCGAATTGGCCTTGGTCGATCCAGAATCCGCTGCTCGCCTGCCACCCAACGATGCACAGCGAATCTCTCGAGCCCTGGAAGTTTGGCATTTGACCGGACAACCGTTGTCCACATTTTTTGGTACCACCCGTCAGGCTGGACCGAGCATCACCTTGTTGTCTTTGGAGCCTCAGCAGCGGTCTTGGTTGCATCACCGCATTGCCCACCGGTTTGACAGCATGCTTGCACAAGGCTTGATCGAAGAGGTCCTGCAATTGCGTCTGCGCGGCGATTTGCACCGCGACATGCCCTCCATGCGGTGCGTGGGCTATAGACAGGTATGGGAGGCATTGGACATGGCAGGCGGTGATGCTTTGAATGCCAAAGCCATTGCAGCGCTGCGAGAAAAAGGCATTGCGGCCAGCCGCCAATTGGCCAAACGCCAGCTGACCTGGCTGCGCAGCATGCCCCACAGACATGTCCTGCCCTGTGATGCTGACCATGTGTGGACGCAAACCCAAGCCATCCTGCGTCAAATCGGTTTTCCGGGCGCGTGAGTGATGCCAGCTCAGTCCACCCCCTGAGTTGGTGCATGACGCACCCAGCGACCAGGTAGCCCTTGCAAGGGATTTGCGAACCTGAATGCTCATCTGGGATCGAGTTACCACAGGTCAATCCCTATCAGTCATTGAAAGAGATGGCTGATCATGATTAGTCTGCGGTCTTGCCAACTTTAGGTAACCCACTCTAAACGGCTGCTTCGCCACAAAAAACGCTTGAATTACCTAGGATTAACCCTATACTTCAAGAATGCTGCGCTGCAACATAAAGCCGGCGAAGTCCCGTTTGTCACAACCAACCCTGAAGGAAACAGACCATGATGACCACTGAGCAAATGATCGCCACACAAAAAGCCCATGTCGAAACCCTCTACGGCTTGTCTGAAAAAGCCTTTTTCGGCGTCGAAAAAATGCTTGAACTGAATCTGACTGCCGCCAAAGCAGCTTTGCAAGACAACCTCAAACACACGCAAGCCATGTTGAGCGTCAAAGATGTGCAAGAACTGATGGCCCTGCAAGCCGGTTACCTGCAGCCCATGGCTGAAAAGGCCAGCTCTTTCAGCCGCCATGTTTATGACATTGCCTCCTCTACCACCGGCGAATTTGTCAAAGCTGTTGAAGAAAAAGCAGCTGAAGCTCAAAAAGCTGTTTCTGACTTGGTGGAAGTAGCTGGCAAAAACGCACCTGCCGGTTCCGAGACAGCTGTGGCCATGATCAAAAGCGCGGTGGCTGCCAGCCAAAACGCCTTGGAAAGTGTTCAAAAAGCGGTGAAACAAGCCACTGAGGCTGCGGAAGCCAACATGCATGCGGTGGCCTCCTCTACTGTTGCGGTTGCCAAGCCTGCTTCACGCAAGCGTTGAACTGGCGCAGCAGCGCCCAGGGAGTCAAGGCGCCAACGCCGCCTTGATCTGAGGCAACGCCAATTTCATGGCAGCGCGTCCGGCTTCGATGCTCTTTTTGCGGGCAGAGAATTCGGCGCTGCCGACATTGGGCAATTCTGGCCTGATGACCACCTGGGCTTGCTGCAATTCAAGTTGGCTGATGCTCTTACCCATGATGCTGAAAGTTTGCAGCAGCACTTTAAAAATATCGCTGGTCTTGGCGTCCTCGGGGCGACTGGAAATGTCGACCGCGATGATGAATTGCGCGCCCATTTGTTTCACATACCGCACTGGCACGGGTGAAACCAAGCCGCCATCGACATAGTCTCGGTTGCCAATTCGCACGGGTTCAAACACCGAAGGCACGGCACTCGATGCCCGCACGGCCATGGCTACATCCCCACGGCGAAACAAAATGCCTTCGCCGGATTGCAAATCGGTGGCCACGATTCCCAGGGGCATCTTCATGTCCTCGATCTTCAGGCCATTGAGTTGGCTGCTGATGTATTTGCCCAGTGCCTCGCCACGCAACACGCCGCGCCCTGCAAAGGGTAAGGTCCAGTCGGTTAGCTGCGATTCATCCATGGCATCCGCCAACCAGGTCAATTGCGCACCGGTTTTGCCGCTGGCGTAAAAAGCTGCGACCAAACTGCCGGCGGACGTGCCAGCGATGAAATCAGGCTTGATGCCTTCTTCCTCCAACACCTGAAGCACCCCGATGTGGGCAAACCCCCTGGCAGCCCCGCCACCGAGTGCCAAGCCGATTTTGGGTATTTTCTTGGGCTCAGGCGCTCGCAGCTCGGGAGGAGGAGCTGGCGTGGGCGTGGGGGGCGTGGCACAGGCAACCAGCATCAGCAAAATGGCCAGCAAGCCATGTCGACTTGAATTATTCATGGGTGAAGAGAATGCAATCATCCGCACATTCTCTCAGGCTTGCACTGCCATAATCTTCGTGCTGGGTCTGGACCCTCGGACTCCTGAATTTTCAAGTTGAAAGGCAAACATGCAAATCAAAAACAACATTTTCATAGTCACGGGCGGCGCGTCCGGTTTGGGCGAAGGCACGGCAAGGATGCTTGCCCAGCACGGTGGCCATGTGGTCATTGCTGACATGCAAGATGACAAAGGCGAGGCGATTGCCGCTGACATTGGCGGCGCCTTTGTGCACTGTGATGTATCCAATGAAGAGCACGCCACAGCTGTGATCGCCAAAGCCCAAAGCTTGGGCAAGTTATCTGGCTTGGTGAACTGCGCAGGCATCGCCACTGCAGAACGCACCGTGGGTAAAACCGGTCCCCACTTGCTGGCGGGCTTCCAGCGCATCATCAACATCAACCTGGTGGGCAGTTTCAACATGATCCGCGTGGCAGCCCAAGCCATGAGCGCCAACATACCCGAAGCAACAGGCGAACGCGGCGTGCTGATTTCCACCGCATCGGTGGCAGCCTACGACGGTCAAATTGGACAAGCCGCTTATTCAGCCTCTAAGGGAGGCATCGTAGGCATGACCCTGCCGATTGCGCGAGACCTGGCCAAACTCGGTATCCGCAACATGACCATCGCGCCAGGCATCTTTGGTACCCCTATGATGTTCTCGATGCCCAAAGATGTGCAAGACGCCTTGGCGGCAGGCGTGCCTTTTCCCTCTCGTTTGGGGACGCCCAGTGATTACGCCAAGTTGGTGTTGCACATACTCGAGAACGACATGCTAAACGGTGAAGTGATTCGCCTGGACGGCGCCATTCGACTTCCCCCTAAATAAGCAAGGCTCACTCATGACACACTTATTCGCTAACACCCCGATTGCTGCGCAACCCGTCTGGCGCCATCACAGCCTGTCTGTGCTGCTGGCTGCGGTCTTGATGGCCAGCGCAGCACATTGCTTGGCCAAAGACAAAGCCGCCTTGCCGACTCAACCCGAAGCCGCCAGCGGTTTCAAGGCCAAACCCGGCTGGAATCTAAAAAACAGAGGGGTCGCTGCCGCCAACCCCATGGCGGCAGAAGCGGGTTACCAAATCCTCAAAGCTGGTGGCTCTGCGGTCGATGCAGCCATTGCGGTGCAAATGGTTTTGACCTTGGTGGAGCCGCAGTCCAGCGGCATCGGAGGCGGTGCATTTTTGTTGCACAACGATGGCAAGAAAACTCAGGTTTTTGATGGGCGGGAGACCGCACCCCACCTGGCACATGATGAATTGTTCATGTTCAACAATGGCCAGTTGATGTCTGCCGAAGAGGCGGCAGTTGGCGGTCGTGCAGTGGGTGTACCTGGGGTGTTGCGCATGCTGGAAGCTGCGCACCGACAGCACGGCAAATTAGCCTGGTCTAAGCTGTTCCAACCCGCTATCGAGTTGGCTGAACGCGGCTTCAAGATCAGCCCTCGCTTACACGCCATGTTGATGGCCGACCGCCCCTTGCGACAAGACCTTCAAGCCGCCCCTTATTTCTACAAACCCAATGGTCAACCCCACCCTGTCGGCCATGTCTTGAAAAACCCTGGCTTGGCCCAAGTGCTAAAAGTCTTGGCCAAGGAAGGTGCAGATGGTTTCTACCAAGGCGCATTGGCCCAACAGGTGGTGAACAAGGTGTCGCAACACCCGAACAACCCTGGCCTGCTGACCATGTATGACATGGCCCGCTACCGCAGTACCGTGCGGGAACCTTTGTGCTTCAGCCATCTCGTACCTGACGGCAAAAACGTCGAGGTCTGCGGCGCGCCGCCACCCAGTTCAGGCTTGATCGCCATGGGTCAAGTGATGGGCATTTTGTCCGGCAGTTCTGCGGCCCTTGCCATGCCATCGCCATGGTCCGAACGCCAAACCGTTGTTCCCAATGCAGCTTGGCTACACAACTACAACGAAGCGGCTCGTTTGGCCTTTGCTGACCGAGCGGTGTATGTGGCTGACCCTGACTTCGTCAAGGCACCTGGCGGCCAATGGAGCAGCTTGCTCGCACCGGCCTACTTGCAACAACGAGCATCGCTGATCCAAGATGTGCGCATGGCTGATGCCCCTGCTGGCCAGCCTGCTCCTGCCAAAACCAGCCATGCGCCAATGCCGGAGCAGCCCGAACACGGCACCAGCCATATCAGCATCGTCGACGGTTTGGGCAACAGCGTGTCCATGACCACCAGCATTGAAACCAGTTTTGGTTCGCGTGTCATGGTCAGCTTGGGCGCTAGCGGAGGCTTTTTGCTGAACAGCCAATTGACCGACTTCAGCTTCACCCCTTTTGATGCAAACGGACAGGCGATTGCCAACCGGGTACAAGCCAACAAGCGTCCGCGCTCTTCCATGAATCCCGTCTTGGTCTTTGAACAAACAGCCAATGGCGAAGCCGGTCCTGTGCTGGCGAGCATGGGTAGCCCTGGCGGCAACATGATCATCCACTTCACTGCGCAAAGCCTGTGGGCCATGTTGCACTGGAAACAAAATGCCCAGCAGGCGTTCAATATGCCGCACTCCGGCTTGGTCAGCCCAAACGGCATCCTGCTGCTTGAGAAAAACACCTTTTCAACAGACACCCTGAGCGCTTTGACCAGCAAAAACCATGTGCTGCTCGAAGTCGATATGCCAAGTGGTTTACAAGGTATCCAACGCCAAGGCGCGCAGTGGCTTGGTGCTGCCGATCCTCGCCGTGAAGGTCATGTGAGCGGCGACTGATTGCATGTCGATACCGCAAGCCTTTCTCCAAGAACTGCTGGCCCGCACCGATGTGGTTGAGGTGGTTGGCCGGTATGTTCAGCTGAAAAAGGGGGGCGCAAACTACCTGGGGCTGTGTCCCTTTCATGGCGAGAAATCACCGTCCTTCACGGTCAGCCCGAGCAAGCAGTTTTTCCACTGCTTTGGATGTGGCAAAAACGGCAATGCCATCGGTTTCTTGATGGAGCATGCTGGCATGCATTTTCCTGAGGCGGTGAAGGATTTGGCACAGGCCTGCGGCTTAACAGTTCCCGAGGAAGCTGCTGACCCGCTTGAGCGTCAACGCGCTCAACAGCAACGACAACACGAAGCCACCCTGAACGATGTGTTGAAAAAAGCCGGTGAAGCATTTCGCAAACATTTGAAGTCTGCGCCTCACGCGATTGCCTATCTCAAGGGCCGCGGTTTGTCAGGTGAAGTCGCCAAGCAATTCGGTCTGGGTTATGCACCAGATGGCTGGCGAAATTTGGCAAGCGTATTTCCCGATTATCAGGACCCCTTGCTGGTTGAGTCTGGTTTGGTCATTCACCACAACGAGAACGGCGAAGCAGACAAACGCTATGACCGATTTCGGGATCGAATCATGTTTCCGATCCGTAACGTCAAGGGCGAATACATCGGATTTGGTGGACGTGTGTTGGGTGACGGTACACCCAAATACCTCAACTCCCCTGAAACCTCTGTGTTCAGCAAAGGCCATGAGCTTTACGGTCTGTATGAGGCACGCGCCGCTTTGCGTGAAGCCGGCTTTGTGCTGGTGACCGAGGGTTACATGGATGTGGTTGCGCTGGCTCAATTGGGCTTTGCCAATGCCGTTGCCACACTGGGCACTGCCTGTACCAGCGAGCATGTGCAAAAGCTATTTAGGTTCAATGACTCGGTGGTGTTTAGTTTTGATGGAGATGCCGCTGGCAGGCGTGCTGCCCGCAAAGCTTTGGAAGTTGCATTGCCCTACGCCACTGATGTGCGTCATGTGAAGTTCTTGTTTTTGCCAGCTGAACACGACCCAGACAGTTTCATTCGTGCGCATGGCAGCGAAGCCTTTGCCCGAATGGTTTTCGACGCCAAACCCCTTTCTCGCTTTTTGATCGATGTGGCGCGTGAGGGTTGTGACATTGACAACGCAGAAGGCCGAGCCTTGCTGGCTGCGCAAGCCAAACCCCTTTGGCTGGCCTTGCCCGAGGGTGTATTGAAAACGCAATTACTGGGCGAACTGGCTGATTTGGTGGGCATCGGCAACCGCGAATTGCAACATCTCTGGCAAGGCCATTTGAATGACAAGTCGGCGCGCAAGCCCAGCCGCGGCAATGCTGCTTTAACCAACCGTGGCTTGACCCAGGCCTTTACCCGTGCGTCACCGCCTTCCCGCGGCTTGCCGATGCGTCGAAAAGCCCCTAGTCGGCAAGATCGCGCATTGCACATTTTGTTTGCAGAGATGGTCCAATGGGGGCTGCTGTCCCAGCATCAACAACAATTGCTGATCGCCCTGCCAGCTCCTCACGGCGAATTGTTCGCATGGCTAGACCAACAGTGGCACGAGCACGGTGCGCAACCATTGGCGGCATTGCGTGAAGGATTGCGAGGTCACGCCCATGAAGCCGCGTTGGCAAAACTGATTGATCACTCACCACCTGATATCGAGAATGACCCAGGTGAATTGCAAAGCATCTTGCAAGGCTTGGAAAAGGCGCAACTTTCCACACAAATCGATGAACTCACGCGACGCATGGCCGCAGACCCAGCAGCCTATGCACAAATCAAGGTGTTGAATGCCCGACTGGCTGCCTTGAAAACAGCTCCTGTGGTATAATCCAGCCCTCAGATCACAAGCGCGACAGCACCACCTCCGAATTTGGCCAACCGTGACTTTGACTTCACGCCCCGCCACCCATCGCAAGGACTGCACACCAAATGTTCGCCCAAGAGCTTGTTTGCCCTCACTGACCATCCAATACCGCCTCTCTGAAGGCGTTTTACTTTTGTTTTTCGAGGATTGACATGCCCGCTCATCAGCAAGCCCCCAAAAAAACCGCAGCCAAAAGCGCAGTGAAAACCGCTTCTAAGCCTGCTGTGAAAGCCGCCGCTAAACCAGCCGCTAAACCAGCCGCTAAACCAGCTGCTAAACCAGCCGCCAAAGCGGCAACCAAGCCGGTGGCAAAAAAAGTAGCAAAAACCTCAGCCAAACCTGCTGTCAAAGCGACGGTTAAGACAACGGCCAAAGCGGCGGTGAAAACCGCCAAACCAGCGACCAAGGCTCAGGCAAAACCCAGCGCCGAAAAAACGACGCCACCAAAGAAAACCACCAAAGCAAGCACGAATGGCAAAGTGGCCAAAAAAGCGTTGCCACTAGACGAAGACTTGGTGGATCTGGAAGCCGAATTTGCCGAAGAGACCTCGGCAACTTCCGAAAAGGTCAAACCGCTTCGCATGAAGATCAGCAAGGCCAAAGAGCGCGCCTTGATGAAAGAGTTTGGTTTAGACGAGGCGATTTTGTCTGAAGAGGACTTGGCCAAACGCCGCTCACGCCTAAAAACGCTGATCAAACTGGGCAAAACACGGGGTTACCTGACCCACGGTGAGATTTCCGATCATTTGCCCGACAAATTGATTGACGCCGAAACCCTGGAAGTTGTGATCACCATGTTGAACGACATGGGCGTAGCCGTTTTCGAACAAACGCCTGATGCAGAAATGATGATCCTCAACAACACCGGCCCAACGGTGGCCAGCGAGGAAGAAGCCGAGGAAGAGGCTGAAGCCGCGCTATCCACCGTCGACTCGGAATTTGGTCGCACCACCGACCCGGTGCGGATGTACATGCGTGAAATGGGCACGGTCGAGCTGCTCACTCGCGAAGGCGAGATTGAAATTGCTAAGCGTATTGAAGGCGGTTTGATGGCCATGATGGAGGCGATCAGTGCTTCCCCTGCCACCATTGCTGAAATCTTGCGCTTGACTGCTGATATCCGTGAGGGCAAGGTGGTCATCTCAACCATCGTAGATGGTTTTAGCAATGCCAATGAAGCCGATGACTATGTGGCGGAAGAAGACTTTGATGAATTTGACGATATCGATGACGACGACGGCAAAGGCGGCTCTAAAGCGCTGACCAAAAAACTCGAGGAACTCAAGACCGAGGCGCTGACACGGTTGGACCGGATGCAATTGCTTTTCGAGAAGCTGCATAAAACTTTCGATAAAGAAGGCTATGGCACACCTGCTTACGTGAAGACCCAAAAGGCCATCAGCGAAGAGATGATGACCATTCGGTTCACTGCTCGCACCATCGAAAAGCTTTGCGACTTGGTGCGCGGTCAGGTAGATGATGTGCGCAAGAAAGAGCGTGAATTGCGTCGCATCATCGTCGAACGTTGTGGCATGCCTCAAGAGATATTCATCAAAGAATTTCCTGCCAACTTGCTCAACATCAAATGGGTTGAAAAACAGTCAAACGCAGGCAAACCTTGGTCAGTCATCATGACACGCAACATCCCAGCCATCCAAGAGTTGCAAATGAAGCTGCTGGACATTCAAAACCGTGTGGTCGTTCCCTTGGCTGAACTCAAGGACATCAATAAGCGCATGAATGAAGGCGAACGCACATCGCGCAACGCCAAAAAAGAAATGATCGAAGCCAATTTGCGTTTGGTCATTTCAATTGCCAAGAAGTACACCAACCGTGGTTTGCAATTCCTGGATTTGATTCAAGAGGGCAACATTGGCCTGATGAAGGCCGTCGACAAGTTCGAATACCGCCGTGGCTACAAGTTCTCCACTTATGCCACTTGGTGGATTCGTCAAGCCATCACCCGCTCAATTGCCGATCAGGCCCGTACCATCCGCATCCCGGTACACATGATCGAGACCATCAACAAGATGAACCGCATCAGCCGCCAGCACTTGCAAGAGTTTGGTTTTGAGCCCGACGCATCGGTGTTGGCAGAAAAAATGGAGATGCCAGAAGACAAGATCCGCAAGATCATGAAGATCGCCAAGGAACCCATCTCCATGGAGACGCCCATCGGCGACGATGACGATTCGCATTTGGGTGACTTCATTGAAGACGGTGCCAACACTGCGCCTATTGAAGCCGCCATGCAAGCCGGGTTGCGTGATGTGGTCAAAGAAATCTTGGACGGCTTGACACCTCGCGAAGCCAAGGTGCTGCGTATGCGTTTTGGCATCGAAATGGACAATGACCACACCTTGGAAGAGGTGGGCAAGCAGTTTGACGTGACCCGCGAGCGTATTCGCCAAATCGAAGCCAAAGCTTTACGCAAACTCAAGCACCCCAGCCGTTCAGACAAACTGCGCAGTTTCATCGATACATTGTGAGCTCCTCGAACACCCGAGGTGGCATACTGGCCATGTCCGTTGGCATGGTTTGTTTCGTGCTTAACGACACGCTGCTGAAGTATGTCAGCGAGTCCATGGCAGCGCCTCAAATCATCTTTTTGCGCGGATTATTGGCCAGTTTAGGCTTGCTGGTGGTGGCGCTAGCCATGCGACAAATTCGGCGTGAAAGCCTGCATCAACTCAGTCACCGATGGGTGATCATTCGATCATTGATGGACGGGACCGCCAGCTTGGTTTACCTGAGCGCCTTGTTCAACATGCCCATGGCCAACGCCAACGCGATCAACATGTCCACCCCTTTGCTGATTGCGCTGATGGCTGCACTGTTGCTCCATCATCGGATCCGTCCCCGCCACTGGTTCATCATGGCTTTGGGCTTTGTGGGCGTTTTGTTGGTTGTGCAACCGCAGGCTGACGGCTTCAACGCCTGGGCTTGGGTGGCTTTGGCGGGAACCTTGTGCCATGCCCTCAGAGACTTGGCTGTGGGCTTCATACCAGACGATGTGCCTTCATCCATGGTGACCATCAGCACAGCCACCACCACCACTGGGATGGCAGGCGCCTGGGCGGTTTTTCACCCTTGGCAAAGCGTCGAGTGGTCAGCTTGGTGGTTGTTGACTGCGTCGGCGTTGTGCTTGAGCCTGGGCTACTTTTTACTGGTGAAAGCCACGCGCTTGGCCGACATGTCGGTGATCGCTCCATTCAGGTATACGGGTTTGTTCACAGCGGTGGTAATGGGTTATCTGGTTTGGGGTGATGTGCCCAATGCCTTAGCCTGGGGTGGGATGGTGCTTTTGGTGGGAGCAGGTTTGTTGATGATCGGGCAAACCACACCCCAATCCGAAGCAAAACCAAGCTGATACACGCTTATTCAGGCTGCCTAGCCTTTGTTCAGAGATGACTCGGCCACACCGTGCAAGAAGTGGATCACCAGTTACCCAACTACCTTTCTATCAATCGCACAAGACATTTATGGAAAAGTTAAGAATTTGGTCAGTCACCTATGTCACATGTCCAATCACCTTTCCCGTAGCTGATGAACGTCATTGATTTGAGACTGGGGTCAATCAGGTTAAGTTGTGCAAAACGCTCGTACAAAAAGGCAGAAAGGCCTGCATCCGCGGGGCTGCAACTGACTTTGGACCTGTCCACCACACAGGTCATGCCCTCCATCATTTGAAAAGCGATCCGCATGAAATCCAATTGGGCGACCAAATGGGATTGAACACTTTGTCGGCGCATGTCCCATTCGAACGAAGGCGGCAGCTTGCCCATGGGGTCGCCCGCAGGCAAGGTCTGGCCCAAAAACCCGCTTTGGCGACCCGACGGGAAGATCGATGACAGCATCGCTTCGTTCCATCCGTTTTGATTATTTGACTCCCCCAGATCCGACTGAAAGCGCTGATCGCCCTGAGATGGCTTTTGATGGCTTGGGCTGGCAAAGCCCACTGGCAGCTCGCCGCCTGAGTCAAGCAAAAATTTGGGGTTGCCCACATCCGTTGATCCGGAGCCATGAGGCAATCGCTCAAGCCTCAAAAAAACTTCAGCCCCCGACTTCTTGGCACCCAAAATGGCGCCGAGCCATAGGGTTGGGAGGGGCAAGGCAAACAACCAAAGGGACAGCAGCAAAGCTGCATGCGCCATCAGCGAAACACAGAAAAAAGCCCCAAGGCTGTCCAAACCCTGGGGCTGGCTGTTCATGGCAAAGATTTATTTACTGAACAACGCCATGGATCACGCTGGGCAACTTCAAAAAGTCCGATGCCTGGACGGAACCGGCATAATTGCTGTTGCTGCTGTTAGAAGGATCCTCGGTGTCAGGGCCGCTCAGGACTAAGGCAGCTGGCAAATCAGAGACCGAACCCAATTTAATATCGGTGGGCATCGTGTAGCCTGAGACACCATCAACACCGTCTTTTTTGAAGCGAATTTCCCTGTCCAGGTATTTGATCCATTTGGTGGCTGCATTGATGGTGACCTTGCCCAAAGCAGAAGTGCTGGTGTTATCAGGAATGGAGAAAGCAGGCACGTACCGGGTGGTGCGGTCGCAATTGGCCTCTGCATTGTCAGACAAGCGGAAACACTTGCCCGGAATGCCAAACAAGTTGCCAAACCCATTGAATTGCAGGTTCATATTGGCCCCCGCAAACTCGCCGTACTTGGTTTCATCAGGCACCAAGAAGCTGGCGGACTCTGGGGGCGTGAATGCCAAGAAGGTGTTGTCGGCTTTTTTCAGGAATGTCGCACTTTGGTAGTCGTTGGTGCCGACCTCCCACACGTAAAAAGTGGCCAATGAATTGGACTTGAAGTCGCAAAAAAACTGACCATTTGATTGGCAGTCCATGGAACCACCAGCATTCCAATTATTGGTGCCTGCGGTGGCATCGACCAATGCGCCAGTGCGGATGCCGCCCTGATACCTGGGATAAGCAGACAGATTCAGGCCACTTAACAAAGATTTGGTAATGGCTGGTTCACCAGGCTGGTCTTGCCTCAAGGTGTAGTTGCTGCTGTCCCAGGTATAGGTGACCACATTGGCCAAAGCCGTACCGCCACCCCTTTGTTTGGTCTCTTGGGTATATGGGCTGATCAAGGGGTTACTGGCATTGGCTTCGGTCAGGGTTTGAATCGTTGGCGCAGTGGGGCAATCGCGCGCGCATTTGAGGGTGGTGGGCACCGTGGTGTCGCCGGGTGAAACCACAGATTGGGTGTTGTATTTGACTTTTTTGGTGCCAGGTGATGGATCCTCCAAGGTTGAAGCGGGGATCATCAAATTGCCGCCCAAGGCCTGTGACCAACCATTAACACCCAGTTTATTGGTATTGCCCCCGGCCGACATCGAAGATGCCGAACTCATTTGGACTGGTGTGATGGTCAATTTGGTGGACAACAACTGGCGATAACAACCGGTACCGGAAGAGCAATCTATTTTTGCGGTGGCCACAAAGGCGGTGCCATCCCAATACATCTCATACTGGGTGAAAGCAGTTAAAGTACCGCCATTGACCACCGTGGTGGTTTGGGGCATGAAATTGAAAGGCACCTTTTTGACATCGTCCAAGGTTTTGTTGGACACCAAGCTGTACTTGGTCAAACGACCGCCGGTTTTGAAGACCGTGTAGGTCACTGGCGTGGCATCCAAAGACACCAATGTGTGCCCATTCTCCACGGCCGTGGGCATCCAAACGCCCCAGTAACTGGCGTAACCATACTCACCTGTGGCGCTGTGCTTCACTGGAAATCCGGGTTGTGTCAGGTCATACCTGGCACCTGTCCCATCGGTGTAAACACCGTAACGCCATACGGATGTGGCCGCATCGGTTTTGGACCTGCTGAAACAGGTTGTGTTGGTGCCATCGTTGCGACAAAACTTGCTGGCGTTGTAACCAAAGGTGAGGGTTTTATCGGTTCCGGTGTTATCGGGGTATTTGATTACACCTGAGCCGGATGTGTCGTTACCTGAAACAGACAACCTGATATTCATGCCCCCGCCACCGCCGCCGCCGCCGCCGGAAGCGGAAATCATAGATGACTGAATGCCGCTGGCGCTGGTGGTGATTTTTCCGCGCATGATTTTGCTGCCACCAGCCACTGGCAAGGCCGCCAAGTTCATGGTCAATGTTCCATTGGTGTTGGTGGCAGTCGGCGCACCAGTGATGGATGTGTAGATGTAAACATACGAGGGGGTGCCATTACCCATGTTCACCGCTGCGTGGCCTTTGCCAATTTGTGCACTGGTGGCCGTCTCACGGGTGGAGGTGAGGCTCATGCGGGTGAAATTGGTGGAAGAACCGCCCCCTTCTGATGAACTGCTGGACGCATCGGCCTTTCCGGATGAATCGCATTTGGATTCATCAATGAATGCCACATACCGGCCCAAATTGACCATGGCATCTGGCCGCGTATTGAACATGTAGCAAAGGATGTTGTTGACTTGGCTGATGCCCTCGGAGGTTTGATCCTGAACATACTCGGATTGGGGGTCAGTGACATAAGCCCCGCCGGTGGGCGGCGCGGCGTGGGTGATAGAGACCAAGCCACCCAAAACAGAAACGGTCAATAAGCGCAATTTCATGAGGTGATCTCCTTTTATTGGGTGGCACTGACCACGGCGACTGAAGATGTGGTGGCAATGCCTGGAATGGTGGTGTCTATCGAAGCGGCAGAGCCGCCGCCGCCGCCGCCACATCCAACCAAGGCCATCAAAACACAACATGCGAATAGCAGGGATTTGATTTGGATATTCATTCAGCACTCCTAAAAGATAAATTGATTATTCATAAATTCTTTGTCAAATCAATTACCTTTAAATTATTAATAAATGAGTAAGCACCTAATAATTAATTAACAGAACACAGGCACATGCATTGCAAATGGCTTTGGCAAACACCTCGGCAGCCACTTCGCAGTCGGCCTGGTCGTTGCAGCAGTTGCTTAAGACGTTGTGCTGGCTGATCAAGCCCTCAGGAGGCTGCATGTGCGCGGGGCTAAGTTACCACTGCAATGCGACCAGGTCGTCGTGCAGGTCCGCCATAAATGTGGTGCAGGGCATGGCCAAGATGTGGGTCGCTTTTGCAGCAACCAGGCAATGGCCAACGGCCATGGGCTGCAGCGCATCGACTGCGGCCCACAACAAGCACTGGGCCTCCTGGTGCGAGGTGGGGTTGCCATATGTGTGGCAAATGGTCATGCAACCCAAACCAATGGGAGAGAGCCTGTAAGGGTCCGAGCGCGAGCAGGCTCATGCGAGATGCTGCTCAAGCTCGTGCAGCACCTGGTAACAAGGCAAAACCTGGGCCACGCTGGCATTGGGCTCGCGGCCCTCACGGATGGCGCTGAAAAATTCGCGGTCTTGCAATTCAATGCCGTTCATGGACACCGCCACTTGCGAGACATCCAGCTTTTCTTCTTTGCCATTGAACAAATCGTCATAGCGGGCGATATAGGTGGCGCTGTCGCCAATGTAGCGAAAGAAGCTACCCAATGGCCCATCGTTGTTAAAGCTGAGCGAAATGGTGCAAATGGCGCCATTGGCAGCTTGCAACTGGATGCCCATGTCCATGGCAATGCCCAGCGTAGGGTGGATGGGACCTTGCATCGCGTTGGCCTTGACCACCTGGCTGCCTGCTTGGTAGGCAAACAAATCCACTGTGTGGGCGGCGTGATGCCACAGCAGGTGATCGGTCCAGCTGCGCGGTTGGCCCAACGCATTCATGTTGGTGCGCCGAAAAAAATAGGTTTGCACGTCCATCTGAAACACCTGGAACTGCCCCGCTTGGATTTGTTTGTGCACGAGTTGGTGGCTGGGGTTGAAGCGCCGGGTATGCCCGCACATGGCCACCAGGCCGGTTTGCTTTTGCAAGGCGACCACTTGTGCGCCGTCTTGGTAAACATCGCACAAGGGAATTTCGACCTGCACATGCTTGCCCGCCTTCAGACAAGCGATGGCTTGCGCAGCATGCATTTGAGTGGGTGTGCACAAAATCACCGCATCCACTTTCTGCATGGCCAGGCTGTCGTTCAAATCGGTGGTGACGTGGGCAATGCCGTATTTCTCGGCCACCACTTGGGTCTTGGCCAATTCGCGTCCCACCAATGACACAACCTCAACGCCATCGATCTGTTGGAGGGCGTCCAGGTGCTTGATCCCAAAAGCGCCTGCGCCTGCTAATGCGACTTGGATGTTTTTCATGCGTTCTCCAAAATCAAATGGCCCACAGCGGTGTTGCTGGCAGGCACATGGTAGAAGCGATGAGCCACCCTGGGTGGCGCTTTGCCTTCATTGACATCACTCATGGTGCCGCGCGCAATCAGCCACATCACCAATTCAATTGCTTCACTGCCCGCCTCACGCACATAGTCAATGTGGGGAATCGCAGCAGCGGCTGCCGGGTCTGCGATCAGCATATCCAAAAACGCGTTATCAAAGGTTTTGTTGATCAATCCAGCCCGGGGGCCTTGCAACTGGTGGCTCATGCCTCCGGTTCCCCAGACCTGGATTTTCAAATCCGCATCAAAGCTTTTCACCGCATTGGCAATGGCTTTGCCTAGCTGGTAACAACGCTGGCCCGATGGCACAGGGTATTGCACCACATTCACCGCAAACGGAATGACTGCGCAAGGCCAAGCGGCCGGTTGCCCACACATCAAGGAAAGTGGCACGGTCAAGCCATGGTCCACATCCATCTTGTTGACAATGGTCAGGTCAAAGTCTTGCTGAATCACCGACTGCGCGATGTGCGATGCAAGCTCGGTGTGACCTTGCACCACAGGCACGGGTCGGGGGCCCCAACCTTCATCGGCTGGCGTGTATTGCGCGGCTGTGCCAATGGCAAAGGTCGGAATCATGTCCAAGCTGAAAGCCGTGGCGTGGTCGTTGTAAACCAAAAAAATCACATCTGGCGTATTGTCTGTCATCCATTGCTTGGAAAACCCATAACCTTGAAAAAGCGGTTGCCAATAGGGTTCGGCGGTTTTCCCCAGGTCGATGGCCGCGCCAATCGCAGGGACATGCGAGGTATAAACCGATGCGGTGATGCGCGCCATATCAAGCCCTGCCAGCTTTGCCTTGCGGCTGTCTGTGGGATTGCGCGTCGCCGTCTTCACCCACAAAACGGTTGCCATGCACCGATCGACCACCAGCGACCATCATGGCGCGGTATTCTTCTTCAGTCATTCCGGTCATGCTGCCAGCCATCTGCTGAAAACTCTTGCCATCGGTCGCACCGATTTTGGCCAAGAAATAAATATTGCCGCCAGTTTGAATGCACCAGTTGAGGTCGCGTGCCAACACCGCTTGCTTTTGCGCCTCTGTCATGGCCCATTCGTCTAGGTAAGCACGCTCATCGGCTTTGAAGCGGGCTCTGTTATCGGCCTTCATGAGTGACATGCAAAACTGGTTGAGCCAATACCCTTTGCGAGACTGATCAGCATCAAAAATCGTGGTACCTGGCACATCCAGGTAAGGCTTATCGAGGGCCATGGCGGTCTTTCAAAAAAGTCAAAGGCTTTCGGGCCAGTACAAACGGGTGGGATTGTCGACCAACAATTTGTGCTGCAAGTCAGGTGTGGGGGCTATGTGGGGAATGAAGTCCACCAACAAACCGTCATCGGGCATGTGGTCTTTCAAATTCGGGTGTGGCCAATCCGTTCCCCACAACACGCGGTCGGAAAAAGTCTCAACCACACGCCTAGCAAAAGGCACCACGTCTTGATAGGCTTGCTGCTCTCCATTCAAGGCTTGGGGGCCAGACAGGCTTAATCGTTCCGGACAAGACACCTTGCTCCAAACGTTGTCATGCCGTTGCATGAACTGCATGAACAAATTGAACGCTGGTCCGTCCACCGGTTGAGCCACATTGGGTCTACCCATGTGATCGATCACCACCGTGACAGGAAGTGCCGCAAAAAAGCTCCACAACTCAGGCAAATCCACCGCTTCAAAGTAAATCACCACATGCAAGCCCCATGCTCGAATGCGGTTGGCGATCTCCATCATCTCGTCTTGCGGTGTGAAATCCACCAACCGCTTGACAAAATTGAACCGCACGCCGCGCACACCTGCGTCATGCATGGCTTGCAAGGCTTGGTCGGTGACATCTCGCTTCACCGTGGCCACACCCCTTGCTCGTCCGCTGGCGTGGCGCAAGGCGTCCACCATGGCGCTGTTATCCGAGCCATGACAGGTGGCTTGAACGATCACGTTTTTGTCAAAACCCAATTGGTCACGTAATGCAAACAACTGGTCTTTGGAGGCATCACAAGGCGTATATTTTCGCTCGGCTGCATAGGGGAACTGCTCGCCAGGCCCAAATACATGGCAGTGCGCATCCACCGCACCTGGGGGCAACACAAACCGAGGCTTGGCAGGCCGCTCGAACCAATCCAGCCAGCCAGGGGTTTTCTCAAAAGCACCAGTAGTCGGTTTCATGCTGGTCAATCGATGTATTTCAAACCTGCTTTGGCCAAAGCTTCGCGCATGTTGTACATATCCAATCCCAAGACACCAGCCGCTAATTTGGCGCGTTTTTCACCCTCCAAGGCTTCGCGTGCAGCTGCTGCATCGGCCACTTGTTGTGCGATGTGGGCGGGTACCACCACCACCCCATCATCGTCGGCCACAATGGCGTCACCCGCGTTGACCGCAGCCCCTGCGCAAACGATTGGGACATTGACAGACCCCACGGTGGCTTTGATTGTGCCTTTGGCGCTGATGGTGCGGCTCCAAACCGGAAAGCCCATGGCTTCAAGCTCAAGCACATCGCGCACACCAGCATCGATCACCAAGGCCCTGGCCCCACGCGCCTGAAAAGAGGTGGCCAACAGGTCGCCAAAAAAGCCGTCGGTACAGGGGGCGGTGATGGCTGCCACCACGATATCGCCAGGTTGAATGAGCTCGGCCACCACATGCATCATCCAGTTGTCACCGGGGTGCAGCAATACCGTGACAGCTGTGC
>Ga0214923_10003806_pt1 | contig 18678 bp, 10 predicted proteins | sample LL1510_MetaG_FD_177993 | JGI IMG/M metagenome (GOLD analysis project Ga0214923, IMG submission 177993) | Freshwater microbial communities from Lake Lanier, Atlanta, Georgia, United States - LL-1510 | ecosystem: Environmental > Aquatic > Freshwater > Lake | place: USA: Georgia | collected... | reverse complement strand
ATAAAATAGAATGGGAATTTGGTATTATAATAACTACAAAAATATAAAAAATTGAATTATTAAAATTCTTAGGGTTTTAGTAATCTAATAATATAAAGAATGTCAACTATTGAAGAATTTAGTGTTGTTTCTAAAAAAAAGAATGTACCTCAAAAAAGTGAATCTGGATTTGAACATCAAAATTGGGATACTGTAACTATCAGTAAAACACCAAAAAATAAAGTATCAAATGACTCAAAAAAAAATATTAATCCAGAATCTATTCGTTTAGCAAAACTTGATAATAATGAAATTGTAAAAGCAAAATCATTATCAACCGAGGCTAAACAAGAATTAATTAAAGCACGTGTTGCTAAAGGATTAAATCAAGAAAAGCTAGCAAATGCACTATCTATGCAAGCTAATTTATATAAAGATATTGAAAATGGTAAATCTATTCCAAATCAAAATATGCTTAATAAAATTAATAATTTTCTTGGAACAAAAGTTAAACTAACATAAATTTTTATTTTTTTTATTATTTTCAGATCGAATATATATAAATTTAGACGGCTTTTTTATATTATTAATTGATATTATTGAACCTTTAGATTGGTCATATGATAAATGTAAATATTCCATAATAAGATGATATTTATACTCGTAAGAATATTTTTCAATATAAATATATGCATCATTTAAACTTTGAAATTTTCCAAGAAGTTCAATATTATCTGATTTAGATTTCACCAATTCAACAATATAATATATATTCATTTATAATCTATAAAAATAAAAAATTGAATTATAATTATTAAATTAATTAATCTAATTTTATTATATAAAAAATATGGTAAAAATAATTACTGATGCAAATGATATTCCACAAGATAAAATTGTTGTAATTGATTTTTTTGCAGAATGGTGTGGTCCTTGCAAAAGAATAGCTCCAATTTATCAAGAATTGTCTGATAAATTTATGAATATAGTTTTTCTAAAAATTGATGTTGATGAATCTGAAAAAATTTCAGAAGCATTTGGTATTACTGCATTACCAACTTTTATTGTCATAAATAAAGGTAATATATTTAAAAAATTAGAAGGTGCAGATATGGCACAATTAATTAATATTATAGAAGAAGTACAAAAAAGTTAATTTATGATCTAATTTATATAAAAATTTATATAAATTAATACAAAGCATGGGATCGAACCCATGAGTATTGCTCTCCTTAACCACTCGGACCGTCGCTTGAGGCTCCAGCATCTAAGTGGCGCTCCTCGCCCCTTAGAGGACCGTCGCTTGAGGCTCCAGCATCTAAGTGGCGCTCCTCGCCCCTTAGAGGACATTCTTGTTCGCCTGTTACGGCTTTATTATTAGTATATCATTTCTAAATTAATTGACTCAGCCATTCATAACAATTTAAATATCATATACTTTTAATTTTAAACATAATTTTATTTTATTTGCTGTATGTGCCAAAAGTTTTTTCAAGACACTAACTACATATCAAAACTAACCACCAGGGTCAAAAATATAATGCGATAACATTTGAATATACACTTCTTCTATAAATTTTCAATAAATAAAGATTTCAATATTTTATAATCGTAAATATAATGATTCTGTTGAAACAATTTCTCTTTGTATTTTTTCTTTAATTTTATTTAACATTTCAACCATTTTAAGATTATTTTTAATAATATAACCTTCATTTAATTCTTCAATATAATTTGTTATTCTATTGATATTTTTAATTAAATCTCCTTCAAATATTTCATATTTATTTATAATATCTGATATATGTACTTCATCATACCATTCTAATACTGGAAATACATATTCCCTATTAGGTTTAATATTTGGAAACATTTGATCAACAAAACTAAAAATTTCTATATGAGAATCTGGAATATCATATGTTTCAATATTTCTACCTTCTGTTATTAAAGTTAATAAACTTAAATATTTTCTTTCATCTAAATCATCTACAAATTGACTAAATATTAATTCTGTACCAATCATATTATCTAATTCTCTAAATAATAGTGCAACCGATCCTTTTAAAGTTAGTTCATTTTCATTAAAATATCTATTATCATTTAAATATTTTATTTTATCCTTAATTTCAATTCCAATATAAGAATCTAACATTTCTCGATCTTTTTTAGCAGTATCTAAATTTTTAAGTATATCTTTTAATGATAAATATAATGATAATTCTTTTTTATATTCAGATAATTGTTCAATTTGTTTAATTCTATTAATTAGTTTTTTTCTTTGTCCTTGAGATGGTTGTATTACATCATTTAATACTATTTTAATTTTTTCATATTCATCAAAAATCTCTTTATTTTTGATTATATATCTGGATGATTTTAATTCTAATTCTTTAATTTTATTATCAAATACTATTTTTTGTTTATCACTTTGAGCTTTCATTAATGTTCCTTTTACAAATTCTTCAATATTATCAAAATTATTTTGTTTTATTGAATCTAAAATAAGATTTTCATCAACATAAAATTTGGAAACAATTGTTTGTGGATTACCAATCATTAAATTTTTAAATTCAACTCTTTCTACGGGATCTCTAAATATTTGAGGTAGTAATACAACATGACCAACTTTATCTAATCCTCTTCTTCCAGCTCTTCCACTCATTTGGATAAACTCATGTGAATGTAATAGTCTTTTTCCTAAATTATCAAATTTACTAATATCTGTAAATACAACAGTTTTAGTTGGCATATTTAATCCCACTGCAAAAGTTTCAGTTGCAAATAATACTTTAATTAAATTTTTGGAAAATAACATTTCTATTATCTCCTTAAATACTGGAATTAATCCAGAATGATGTACTGCAATACCTTTTCTGGCTAAATCTAAAAGTTTATAATATTGGGGCGTTTTTTTATAGTCATCTTTATGCTCTAATTTTGACAGGTAATATGCTATATCTTTTTCAACTTGAATTGACTCTTTATCATCATTAAATCTTTCAGTAATACTATCGGCAAGAGTAAAACACATTTTTTTAGAAAATACAAAGAAAATTGCCGGACATAAATCTTGTTGATGTAATTGTTTAGCACACTCTGTTATTAACCATTTAAAATTTGTTTTATTTTCCTGAAAATAATTACTAAAAAACATATATTTATTCATTACTTCTTCTTTGATATATTTTTCATCTGATTCCATTAGTGGATTAAATTTATTAATCCAAAGAGTATCTTTTTCTAAAAATTTATTTATTTTAGTCATAAATATACCATAACTAAATTTTAATGGAACAACACGTTTTTCATTGCTTAATAGATAGCTTGGATTTTTATTTATAGAGTGAACCCAACTTAAAAAATTTTGTGGTTTATCAATTGTAGCCGATAACATTATAATTGAAATATTCTTTGGTATTGTCATTAATGATTTTTCCCAAACATTACCTCTTTCCATATCATTTATATAATGAACTTCATCAAATACAATTGCATAAACATCATTTTCAATATCAATATTGAATGTCATTTCATTTAATTTAATTCCTCTTTTTTGTAGCATGATCATCAAAATCTCAGTAGTCATAATTAAACAATCTGCCAAAGGATTATGTTTATTATCACCAGTAATAATACCTGTTGAAATTTGTGGGTATTTATGAGTAAATTCATAAAATTTTTGATTCGATAAAGTTTTTATTGGTGAACAATAGATCACCTTTTTTCCTAATTCGATTGCTTTTAAAATTGCATATTCGGCAACAAGAGACTTACCTGAACCGGTATGAGCTGTTACCAAAATATTACACGGATTTTGTGTATTCATTAAATTGATTGAATGTTTTTGGAAATTATCTAATTCATACTTAAATGGATGTTTTAATTCACCATCAAAAGGGGTGTTAATTATTGTAATCATTTATTATATATAATTAATATCAAATATGGTATATAAATATGTAATATCAATTTTTATAAAATTTAAAAATTTTTTATAAAATTTTATAAAATATCTTATAAATTTTTTTTTATATCATAATTGATTTAAAAAATATTTATGTTATGATTTTTTAATACCAGTATTTTGGATTTTTAAATTTTTCGAAAAAAATCCGGTCCTCCGGGCAAAAATGGATTTTTGAAAATCCTGGCGAAAAAGTTCGAAATTTCTTCAACTCACTCACTCACTCTCCCTTTCTATTTTTAATAAGATATCATAATATTTTATTATCTTTATTTATCTTACTAATTTCTTATCTTATATTTCTTATTATTTTATTTCTTGCTGTTTCAAAAATTAGTAAAAAATAAAGTATAAGTAAGGTATTAAAGTAAATAAATAAAGAAATATGTGGTAATAAAAATGGTCATTTACTAAAAAATGAAACGATTTCAATTTTTAGTAAAAAAATTTCAGAAATTAGTAAAAATTTCAAAAATTAGTAAAAGTTTCAATTTTTAGTAAAAAAATTTCAGAAATTAGTAAAAAATTTCAATTTTTAATAAATTCACATCTAAAAATAATAAAAATTTTCAGAAATTAATAAATGATATATATTGAAGATATGATTATTAAAAAATGATATAATTTATTAAAAATTAATGATACTTCAATTTTTAATAATTAAAAATAAATTTAGTTTCAGAATTTAATAAAAAACTTCAATTTTTAATAAAAAATTTCAGAAATTAGTAAAAAACTTCAAAAAATAATAAAATTTAATATATATGAATAATTCTAATTATGAATGTCATTTATGTTATCGTATATTTAAAACTAAACAACAACTAACAAATCATAATAATGCTAAAAATAGGTGTAATGAACCAACAGATTTTCAATGTATTAATTGTTTAAAGTTTTTTAGGTCAAAATATGCAATGAAGCAACATAGTGATAAAAATGGATGCTCTAAAATAAATAAATATAATAAAGATAAAATAGAATTATTTAAAAAAAATGAAGTTAATGATATAGATATAGATTATAATGAATTAAAATATAAACATAATTCGGATATAGATAATCAAAATTTTGATATTGATAAAAAACAATCAATTAAAATTATTTTAAAATCAGATTTTGAAATTGATAAAAAAATAAAATTAATAAAAGCTATTTATGATATTGATATAGATATATTAAATGATATTATTAATAAAAGTTCTATAGATATTGATAATAAAATTTTATTAATAAGTCAGTGTAGTCATATTGAAAAAAACAATGAATCAAATATAACAACAAATAATTTTAATAATCAAATAACAAATAATATTCAAATAAACAATTTTAATAATGAAAATATATCATACTTAGATAAAGCATATTTTGATAATTTATTAAAATATGATATGGAAAAAGCATATTTAACATTAACCAAAGATATATATTTACGATTAGATCATCCTGAAAATAGAACAATAAGAGTTGAAAATATTAATAATAAATATGCTTATGTTTTTGAAAGAGGCAAATGGAGAGGAATCTTAAAAAGTACATTAAAAGAGTTATTATATAAAAAAAATACTAAGCTCATTAAAATACATCTTGATTTAATAAAAGATGTAATTGATGAAAAAAATAAAAATAAAATAAAAATTTTTTTAGGTAGAGATTTTGAAGAAGATCCTTATTTAAAAGAAGTTAATGATAAAATGGTATTATTATTTTATTCAGGAAAATAATATGTTATCTAAAATTGGATTAGAATTTTATAAAATAAAATATTTTTTTTATCATCAATTAAATATAATTTCATATTATATTTTTCTCCAATAATATATTCTTTATCATTGATTTGAATTCCATTATCAATTAAATTATATCCAATTTTATTTGATATTTGAATATTTAATTTTTCACACCAAAATACTAATCTATTATCTTGAACTTCCCTAAATACAATTTCATATTCTGAACCACTAATTATATCTTTGCTGGCTTTAAGATAATCCCACATTCTACTTAATTTTTTTATATCTTTCTCATATTCATTTATATTATCAAGATTAACCTCATCAAATTGTATATTCTTAAAAATTTTTTGAATTATCCAATCTACATATCTTCTAATTGGGGATGTTGCATGTGTATAATGAGTTAATCCTAAGCTTTCATGTCCATTACATTTATTTTCATATATTGCTTTTTTAAATAATTTTTGATTTCTATAAATCATATTTTTTTTGGTTGAAAGTAATTCAGTAATATATTTATTATATAATATCATATATACTTCAACCATTTTATGAGTATCTAATACTTGCATATTAATTGTTTTACCTAATTCAATACTTTTTTCAAATAGTATTTTTAATATATTATTTGATTTTTTTAATATTTCTGCTTCATCATATGTCATGTTTTTAGTTACTTTAATTTTATTACATTCAAATTCAATTGAATTGTCTTTATTAATCCAACATGTAATAACATTTTTTATTTCTCCTTCTTTTAATGAAGCCATTTTTGTTGCAATATCATCCGGAATCATATGAACTATTTTATGTGGAGCATAAACTGTTGAATATCTTTTATGATTATATGAATTTAATATTTCAGCAACATCTGCTATATGAATACCAATACGATTTTTTATAAAATCATATGACAATGCATCATCAATATCTATACATCCGATTGGATCAATTGAAAATATTTCATGATCTAATGTAATATTTGTAGGTTCATTATATTTTATAGAAATTGTTTTTTCTTTAATTATAGGCATTAATGGATAATAATTAAAAAGAATTTCATATTGGTTTATAATATTATCTACTGGACCAATATCTCTATCAATATATCCTATTGGTATTTTAGTTTTCCATTCTTTAAATTTAATTACTACAAAATGATCAATAACTTTTTCTTTATTTTTTATCATATTTTTTTTAATATTTGATGGAACTAAAAACTTTGGATAATGCCAGTTTATTGGTTGAAATTCATATAATTCTTGCCCTTTATCATTATTTCCAAAAGTATAATTATTTTTAAATTTTATTACTCCTCCAATTAAAAAAGTATCTCTTAATGATTCTTTGACTGTTAAATCATCATTTAAAATATCATTATGAAAACATTTATTTTTAATAATAATTTGAGGATCTATTGCACGATTATTAAATTCACATTCATTATAATTTGGTTTTAATATATTTAATTTATTCATTTTATATATTATTAAATTATTATTGATTTTATAAATACTTATTTCAATTTTTGTATATAAAAATTGATTTTTTATTATTATATAAATATTATATTATTATAATATATATCAAAATAATCGGAGCTAAAAATTTGTTTAATCGTTTATTACATCATAATGTAAAATATGTATTCGGATATCCTGGTGGAGCAATCTTACCTGTCTTAAATGAATTCTATAATCAAAAAAAAATAAAATATATATTAACTAGAACAGAAGCTGGTGGGAGTTTTATGGCGGAAGGTTATTCAAAAGTAACTAAAACACCCGGAGTTGTAATGGTTACTTCTGGACCAGGTGCAATTAATGTTATGACAAGTCTTCAAAATGCATTAAGTGATGGTACATCATTATTAGCATTAACTGGACAGGTATCAACTAGTGTATTAGGAACTGATGCATTTCAAGAAGCAGATGTAGTTGGTATTTCTACACCATGTACTAAATGGAATCATATGATTAAAGATGGAACAGAAATTAACAATGTTGTTGATAAAGCATTTCAAAAAATGTTAAATAAAAGACATGGTCCTGTATTAATTGATTTACCAAAAAATGTAATGAGTAATGTTCATGAACAAAATGTATCAAATGTATTGCCAGAAAATGACGAACAATTAAAACCAACAATTGGAATTTATGAAATGATTCATATTATTAAAAATGCAAAACGACCTGTTGTATTAGCTGGTCAAGGTATTTTTCAATCTGATGCTGTAGATGATTTGAGAATATTTGTAAAAACCTATAATCTTCCAGTTACTACTACTTTAATGGGACTTGGTATTTATGATGAAGAAGAAGAGTTATCCTTAAAAATGGTTGGTATGCATGGATCTTATTATGCAAATATGGCAATTCAAAATAGTGATTTAATAATTAATTTTGGTAGTCGTTTTGATGATCGGATTATTGGTAATCCTACAAAATTTGCTCCAAATGCAAAGATTATTCATATTGATATTCTTTCCAAAAATATTAATCGTACTATAAAATCACATTATTATATTAATGATGATTGTAAGAAAATATTACAAAAAATAAACAGAGTTAATTATGGACTTTATCATCCATATGCTTATCAAGAATGGCATTTTCAAATTAATAAATGGAAAAGAATACCATTTCAATATCCAAATAAAAATGGGGTTTTACAAGGAAGACATGTTATTTCAGAATTAAATAAAATAATTAAAAAAGATATTCAGAATTATAGAAAAAAAAATAAAAATAATTATACAATTGTTGCAGATGTTGGTGCACATCAAATGTGGGCTGCCCAATTTTTTGATTATAATTATCCAAGAGTAAAATTTATTACTTCTGGAGGATTAGGTTCAATGGGTTTTGCAGTACCATCGTCAATGGGTGTAAAAGTTGGTTTACCGGATGATATAGTAATTTGTATTTGTGGAGATGGAGGATTTTCAATGAGTTTTAATGAAATTATTACAGCAATTGAAAATAAAATTAATATTAAAGTTTTTATAATTAATAATAGTTATCAATTAATGGTTAAAATGTGGCAGGAAAAATTTTATAATAATCAAATTGTTGGAACTAAAATGTTAAATCCTCCTTTTGAATTAATGTGTAAATCAATGGGATGTGAAAGTTTTAAAATTGATGTTAATAGTAGTCTACAATCAGATCTTAATTATGTTTTAAATTATGAAAAAGGACCAATTGTTGTTAATGTAATTACTGATGAAAATGAATCTGTATTACCAATGGTATCTCCAGGAAAAGCATTAGATGATATGATTATTGACGAAGATGGAAAAGAAACATATACAGGAGATGCTCCTTGTTAATTTAGTTTATATTTATTATAATAATTATAAATTAAGTAATGGAATTATCCGAAGAACAAAAACAAATAATAAATGCACCGATAGATAAAAATATTCGTATTATTGCTTCAGCTGGTTCTGGAAAAACAACTACTTTAATCAATAGAATATTATATTTAATTAAAAACCATAATTTACATCTTCATGAAATTATATTAACTACTTTTACAAGAGAAGCTTCAGAAATTATGAAAAATAAAATTAAAAATAATATTCATTTATTTTATAATTTTATGTGTGGAACTATTGATGCAATTGCTCGAAAAATTTTACATATTAATAACATATTAGATGAAAATACACAATTAACATCAGTATCTGAATATATTCATAGAGTAATAAATTTTTCTAAAACTGACAATGGTATTAAATATTTTAAAAAATTTAAATATATATTTATAGATGAATATCAGGATATTGATTATTATCAACATGTATTTTTTAAAAGGTTACATCAATTAGGATTAATAATAACTGTTGTTGGAGATGATTCACAAAATATTTATAGTTTTAGACAAAGTGATATTAATTATTTGATAAAATTTAATGAATATTTTAGTGTGAATAATGAAACTTTTTCTTTAACTAGAAACTACAGATCAACTAATCAAATTATAGAATTAGCAAATCAATCAATAAAAATAAATAAAAATAGATTAGAAAAAACTATGATTGGAACTAATAAAAATGGAATAAAACCAATGGTTATTAAATCAAATTGGAATAATTATGATACATTAATATTAACAAGTATTCTTAAAAAAATAAAAATGTATCCCTTACACGAAATAGCTATTTTATCTCGTAATAATTTTTTATTATTAAAAGTAGAAAATATACTATATAAATATGGTATTGCAAATGTATTATTAAGAGACGATGATATTAAAGTAAATAAAAAAGAAAATCATATTACTTTATCAACAATACATAAAAGTAAAGGGTTAGAATTTGATCTTGTATATATAATAGGTTGCGATGATAGTTTTTTTCCAAGAATGAAAGATTTTTTAAGAATAGAAGAAGAAAGAAGATTATTTTATGTCGCAACTACACGAGCAAAATCAAGATTATATTATTTTTATTTATCAGATTATGTTACTAGATTTTTAACAGAAATACCAAATGAATTATTAAATTGGGAAAATGCAAAAGAAGAAGATAAAAAATTATCAGATGTTGAAATGATTGAATATAAAACTGGAATTACTCAAATTATAAAAAATCTTCGTGGTGAAGATTATATTAGATTAAGAAATAAGGGTATATTACCAAATATTAGATTTGATAAAAGTACAATTGATTATTCAATTTATCCAAATGAATTTAAATGGACAAAATTTGTTAAAAAAGAAAATTTATATACTGAATATGGTAATTATTTTGACACAATTTTAACTAGATTTATTTTAGAAGAAACAACAAAAACAATATATGATAAATCTGCAATAAAAATATTAAATAACATTCAATTAGATAAAGATCAAATAAATCTAATTAAAAAGTATAAATATAATTTTATTTATAATTTTTCAAAAATAATACAAAATATTGATAATTTTGATGATACAACTTTAATAAAAAATGATGAAACTAAAAAATGTATTAAATTAATAGAACCAAATGATAAAAAATTAATAATTAATTTTATTGATTATTTAAAAAAAAATATTAAAGGATTTGGAAATGGATCAATTGAAGATTTATTTTTATCTAGATTTAATTATGATCAAAGTAAAATAAAAGATATAAATGATAGTTATATCAAATTTACAAATCCAGATATAAAAACGATAGATATTTTAATAGATGTATTTAATATATCAAAATGTAATTCATTGGTTGAAAATAGATTAAGAATGTTATATGTAAACATTTTAGAAGAAAATATTGATGATTATCAATTATTAATCAGATTAATGAAAGATAATTTTTTACCATGGATATTAAAGCATAAACATATTGAATGTAAAAAATATATTAATTATGATATATATAATGGGGAATGTGACTTAATTTGTGATGATATTTTAATAGATTATAAATGTTCTGAAAATAATTTTATTCAAATAGAATGGATAATCCAATTATTATGCTATACTCATATGCTACAAGATGAAAATTATAATATAAATAAAATAGCTATTTTTAATATATTAAGTGGAAAATTATTTATGGCTGATATATCTAAATGGAAACGTGGAAAAGAATTATTTGATTATTTAATTAATTTACAGGAAAAACTAATGGTTAAAGATTATAAATTAGAACCAGAATTAATTGATTCAGAAGAAAATATATTTAATATAAAATTTGAAAATATTAATTTAATACCATTTATTGATTAAATTTATAAATCAATAATAATATTATTATATGAAAATACATGAGTATCTTAATATAACATAAATAAAAATATTTAATCAGATTATATACGTTAGTTAATATAAACAAATATATATATATTTATATGTTTATATTAATTCCTTTAGGTGGTTCAGGAGAAAGATTTAAAAAAGATGGTTATAGAATTCCAAAAGCATTAATATTAGTAAATAATAAACCTATACTATTTCATCTTCTAGATAATCTCGTTTTCAATGATACAAATAATATTAATTTTGTATATATTCCATATAATCACGAGTATTTAGAATATAATTTAGAAAATTTATTAATAGAAAGATATCCATCAATAAAATTTAAATTCTTGGTATTAGAAAATAATACTAGTGGAGCAGCTGATACAATTAGAATTGCTTTAAATAATATAGGTACAGAAACAACTGATTGTCCTGTATTATGTCTAGATAGTGATAACTTTTATACTACTGATATTATTCAATTATGGAAAGGCAAGAATAAAGTGTTTACATTTAATGATAAAATAAATGAACCTATATATTCTTATATTACAACAATTGATGATACAACTATTATATCAGATATTCGCGAAAAAGAGAAAATATCAAATAATGCTTGTTGTGGTGCATACGGGTTTCAATCTTGGCAACAACTTTTACATTATGCTACTTATATTATTGATAAAAAAATAACGCAAAAGAATGAATACTATACTTCAATCGTCATTAAAGAAATGATTAAACAAAATATTAACTTTATGTGTGAAAATATACAAAATAAACATTATTATTCTATAGGTACACCAAAACAAGTCAAAGAATTTGAATATTCTATTTTATTTGATTTAGATGGTACCCTCGTAAATACAGATCATATATATACAGAAGTATGGAATATAATTTTCAAAAAGTATAATTTTGGGTTTGTTGTGGATAACATATTTTTTGATAATTTTATCAAAGGAAAAAATGATACTTTATTTTTAAATTATTTATTACGGAATATAAGTATTGAACAAGTTAATGAAATATCTAAGTTAAAAGATGAATTATTTATTGAATTACTAAAAAATAGCAATAAATCTATTTTATTACCTGGTGTTCTTGATTTTTTAGAAATAAATAAAAATAGAAAAATGGCAATTGTGACTAGTTGTAATAAAAAGTCAGCAGAATATATTATAGAATATACTGGATTAAATAACTATATTTCTTTACTCATTTCTGCGAATGATTGCAAAAAACATAAACCAGACCCTGAGCCGTATTTGAACGCAATAGAACAATTACAATTAAATAAAGAAAAAACAATTATTTTTGAAGATAGTTATTCAGGATATACTAGTGCAAAAAATACAAACGTATATAAAATTATTTTAATATGCAATGAAAATTCATGTAAGGATATTATAAATACGAATGAATATAAGATTTCCGATTATAGAAGTTTTAATATTGACACTGTTATATCTAATATAATAAAAAATGAAGAATTGTTTGAAAACAATATATGTAATATACTTAAAAAGGAATTAATAAAATCATATCCAATAAAAGAAATTAGACACAATGATATTCAATTAAAAACTGGATATATATGTGATATACAATCATATAAAATAATATTTAATGATAAGAGTACAGAAAATATCATATTAAAAATAAACAATACTGAAAATGAATTATCAAAAACTGCAGAAAAAATGAATTTATATGGTAATGAAATAAACTTTTATACTAATATTCGAGATACACTATCATCAGATATAGTATGTGTACCAAAATGTTATGGTATCATATCATTTGAAAAAGAAGGATCTCGAAAGGGAATTATTCTTGAAAATTTATTTAAATATGAAGGAGAGTTTAATATAGATTTGAATAAAGATACACAAACTTTATTAAATCTTGTTTATGAAATATCAAAACTCCATACAAAATATTTTTTTAATAATGAGAATGATGTTCCATTAAATATGCGAAATATAACAACACTAAATGAACTTAAATTTTTTAAAGAATTATTATCTGAAAGATTTGAAATATTTATAGAGAAAAATAAATTTGTTTTAAAAGAAAAAGAGAAAGAAATATTGTATAAATGTTTTCAAAATTATGATAAAAATATTATACAATCATCTACGTACCCATTAAGTTTTTGTCACGGAGACTTTAAAAGTGCAAATATTTTTTATAAAAGTGATAGTTCTCAACAAAATAAAATACCATATTTTTTAGACTGGCAGTATATTCAACTAAATAAAGGAGTCAGCGATATAGTATTTTTATTAGTCGAAAGTATAAAGTTTGATAAGATGAAAATAGAATTAGTCTTGAACTATTATTATTGTGTAATCTCTGAAAAAATAAATAATTATTCATATGAAGAATTTATGAGTGATTTTAAAGCGAATTTATGTATTTTTCCATTTGTAGTATGTGTATGGTTTAATAGTGAAAATAATGATAAATTATTAGATAAAATATTTCCAATTAGGTTTATGATAAATTTATTGGAATATTTAAATTATTTCAATATATAAGAAGTATTTAATACCATTTATTGATTAAGTTTATAAATCACTAATAATATTATTAATTATTTGAAGATTATAATATCCAGTAATATTATTTGGTTCTAAGATAGCTTGTTCGTTCCATTCATTCCATGCATTTACAATAATAATATTTTCATTTAATGTTAATTTAGAAAGATCATAAATATTTTTATATTTATATATTATTTTTGATAATAATACAATTAACATATTTTTTAAATTATCATGTGAAAAATTTGATATTTCAAGATAAAAATTTTTTTTTCTAACACAATTATTCCAATAAAGAGATAATCCAAGATGTTTGTTTTCAGTATTATATTCATTATTTTTATATTTATCTATAATATCATCATAATTAAAAACAGTTTTATATTCAAAATTAGTTTGATTACAATAATTAGTTGAATACATTGGTTCAAAAATAAATTTAGTCATATCATTATATATATTATGATTCTCTTTATTACCATTCTCTGTTATAATTATTTTGATTTTTATATTATGTTTATTTAATTCATTTATCCATAATTCTTTCATTTCTTTAAAATTATCAATTTGAGAAGCATTATAAATATAAAATATACATTCATTATTAATATTTTTTATATAATTTGGTCTTTTAAAAAATGGAATTAAATATTGAATATGTTCTAAATGATCATTATAATCTTGAAATATTAAAATATCCTCATTTGAACAGTCCCATTTTCGACTCCATGATTCATTTGCCCAAGATATAGAAAATGGAAAAGTTATTTTTTCATCTAAAAAATATTCAAGTGGTTTATGTAATAATATTTTATTTTTATTAAACCAGTAATGATAAATTACAAAACCATTAATATTATATTTATTTGCTAATTTAATTTGTTTTATTAAAGTATTTTTATTATTTAAATCATAATATCCTATATCCTCATGAGGTTTTAATATATTTACATCTTCATTATTATATTTAATAACTTTATTAAATGGTTTTAAAAAGGTCCATTCAGTAAAATTATTTCCCCAAAATTTATCATTTTCAGGTATTCTGTGAAATTGAGGAAAATATATTGCATTAATTTTAATATCATAAAAATTATATAAATTTTTTTCATCTAATATTAAATAGTCTCCTTTTAGATGCATTATAACATTTAACCATATTTTTTCAAAAATATGGTCAATCATACAATCTGGTAATGATTTTGATAAATTATCAATCATTAAATTATTTCCAAATAATTTATTTTTTAAATAATATGAATAAGCTTCATGACCAGATAAATTTAAATTATAATATATTGTAAACCAATTATAGTCAAATGATGAATTATCATTTAATAAATTATAAAATAATTTATATTTTGATTTAAATATATAATCAAGAACATTTTTATGTAATATCATACAATTACCTTCCGAAAATATTTTATCTTTACTACTAATTTTTAAAAATTCAAGTATTTCATTATAATATTTATCATTATTTTGAAAACATTTTCTTTCATTAATATGCATTTCATTTAAAAATATTCCTAATAAATTATTATTCATTAATAAATATTTTATTAATTTAATTCTATTATTATTTTTTGCAAATGTCGTAAAATATTTTTTTCGCATGATTTCATCAGTTTTAGAATGTAAAAATAAAATATATTTATAATCAATTGAATTATTATATAAATATTCTAATACTGATATTTTGGGACCAATATCATATCCTTTATTTTTTATTTTAATAAACATGATATTATTATTTAAATATTCATCTGATAAAATTCCATCATTAAATGTAATAATAACTGTAAATTCATTTATTATAATATATATGTATTTAATATAATCATTTATTTTACTAATATCATGTATATGAATATGACATATATAATCACTAATATTAATTTTTTGAATTATATCATACTTAATTGGTTCATTAATATTTGTAATATTTAAAATATATTTATTAAATAATGTTGGATATAAATTAATATTAGTTATTTGATATAAATTATTACTATTTATTGGATAGTTAATTTTATCTAAATCATATATAAAATAAGCTTTATTTAATCTTTCTAAAATAAATGGTAAATGAGGATAATATGGACGATCCCATAATTTAATTAAATCTTCTTTGCTTATATCACCATTGTGATTAGCATCTTCAAAAATTAATGGATGATTTAATAATAATGGCAATAATATATTTACATACCAATTTATAAATCCTAACATTTTATGAGGAACACTCATAAAATAATTACATATTGATTCTGTAAAATCTTTAATTTTTAATTCATTTAATATATAATTCCATATATCTTTAAAATGAGTATGAGATAATATATTTAATGAATTATTTACTAAAGTATTAGTATCACAAAAATGTATATAATCTTTACCAATATATTCTTTATTTAATATAATTCTATTTACTAATTCAAGATCAATAATATCTTTTTTTTTATATACTTTCCAAGATAAAATACCAACCATATCTAAATTACTCCATTCATCTTTAATGTCTAATAATTGTTTCCAAAATGCATTTTCAAATGTATAATCTTGATTTTTAATTATAATTGGTTTTGCCCAATTATATTTTTTATAAATACATATTGCTTTATTATATGTTTCTTCTGAATAACATAATATGTAAATAATTACATTTGATATACTTTTTAATAATAATTTATTAAATAAATTTTTATTATCCAATTTATGACAACCCAAACAAAATTCATTATGTAAATAACTTTCTATTGAAAATAATGATGATATTTCTTTAGTTGGTAATTTATAACCAAATTGTTTTAATGCAATTGAAAAAAAAATATCTTCTGAAATTGTATTTATATCATAATTATGCATTTTTACAAAACTTTTATATTCTAAACTATATATAATTGCTTTAATATTTCTTAATGAAAATCCACCATTACCTCCTTCATAATCAATATTATTTACTGGATCCCATGGTGCACCAATATAATCATATTCATAAAATTCATCAATTTGATTATGAAAAATCATTGTATCGTGTTGAAATATAAGAGCTTTGTCAAATTTTATAAGTAATTTCCAAAAATTTATATTTAACATAATTTTATTATAATCTTTACGAGATCTTAATATATATTCTTTGGGTAAAATTAGAATATTAATATTATTATCTAATTTTGAAGCTAAGTTTATATATTCATCATATACATTTTCAGTTACATAAATCCACATTGTAAAATCATTATTTAAAAATCTAGAAAATTGTCTTAATAGTAGTTCTGTATAATTAAATATTCTTGATTCTATCATTATTGCAATATTTTTAGAATTATTATTGAATTTTATTAATTTATATTTCCTTACACATTCAATAATTTCATCATATTTAATTATATAATTAAATTCATTTATACTATTTAATAATAATTTATTATGTAGTTCATTATTATGTTTATATAATTCATGTGATCCAATTGATTTTTCATTATATAAATATGATTCAATCGAAAAATATGATGCTGTTTTTTTATCTGGTAATTTAAATCCAAATTGATTCATTGCAAATGAAAAAAATAAATCTTCTGTAATAGTATCTTTATTTCTATCATGTGTATTAACTTCATTATAATGTTCTAAGCAATATATTATTTTTTTAATATTTCTTAATGAAAAACTACCATTTCCACCATCTAAATTAATATTTGAATTAGGATCCCATGGAGCACCAATATAATCATATTCATAAAATTCTTCAATTCCTTGCCGATAAATCATAGTATCTATTTTAAATACTAACACTTTTTCATAATTATTTAACATTTTCCAAAATGATATATTTAACATAATTTTATTATAATCATCATTCGATTCAAATTTATATTGACTTGGTAATAATTTAATTATTATATTATTATTAATTTTATCTGCTAAATCTATATATTCACTATATACATGTTTAGTTACATAAATTAATATAGAAAAATCAATTGGTAGAAACCTTGAAAATTGTCTTAATAAAAATTCACTATTTTTATAAATCTTTGATTCAACTAATAATGCAACATATTTTGTATTTTTATTAAATATATTAATTTTACAATTTATTATTTTGTTTAATAATTTTTCTTGATTATTTTTGTCTTCATTGTATATTTTTTCTTCTTTATCTGTTTGAGATAAATAATTATTCTTATTAGATATATTTTTTATTATATATTTTTTTTTGTTGATATTCATTAAATATATATATTTATAAATATATATATATATATTTATAAATATGAATAAAAAAATTTATTTAAAAATAAAAATTAAAAAAAAATATAAATATAAAAATAAAATATTAAATGAAGATGATATTAATATTATAAATGAAAATAGTATTAATTTAAAAAATATAAATTTAAAAAATTTATTTGTAAAACAAAATAATACATCTAGAATTAATAAGTCTCAATATACACCAACAATTAATAAGTCTCAATATACGTCAATAATTAATAAGTATCAATATACTCCAAGAATTAATAAATCACATAATACACCAACAATTAATAAATCACATAATACACCAAGAATTAATATTTTACAGAATTTAAAAAATGAAAGAGTATCATCAATTAATTCTGATAAAAATAAAAAAACTACTCCAAATTTTACTTCTGTAACTTTTATAAAAAGAGTATCATCTTTAAAAAATTATAAAGATATA
>Ga0214923_10003805_pt1 | contig 18680 bp, 22 predicted proteins | sample LL1510_MetaG_FD_177993 | JGI IMG/M metagenome (GOLD analysis project Ga0214923, IMG submission 177993) | Freshwater microbial communities from Lake Lanier, Atlanta, Georgia, United States - LL-1510 | ecosystem: Environmental > Aquatic > Freshwater > Lake | place: USA: Georgia | collected... | reverse complement strand
TGTAGCATTTTCATTCAAAGCATAACAATGTGCAAGAGTACTTCCATATTCATTCACCGCCTTAAAGTCAACTCCATCAACGTCATATCGTTTCAGTTTGTCTAGTGTTTTGACTGTCTCTATTACATCAAAAAGTTTTCGTGTTTGTTGGTTCATAATAATATAAAAAGTTGGTTAGTAGTGTATAATATTAAAGATTTTAAATGTCAAGTGTTATTTTATAAAAAAGAAAGTCCTTATATGTAAACTTCGTAAGGGATATATACTTATATCTTTTTTATAACCGATTCTATCTATGAGATGTCTTTTTGTATTTAAAAAATCTTTTAATATCGTTGATGATTTGCTATCATTACAATAATCGATACCGATAAAAATGCTATTTTTTGTTATTGCAAAAATACGTGGTTTCATATTTTCTAACATTATCTTTCCCGTAGTAAATTCTCTAAATTGTTCCTGAAATTCCAATTGACATTCCTTCACAAGTTCTTTATTATTTTCTTTGGAAGATTCAATTTTCTGTATTTCGATATATTCCTTTTTCATTTTTTCAATCTTTAATCGTTCAGAATTGTTGTTTTTTTTGATAGTTTGAACCTCTTCGTACAAAGATGTCATTTGTGGAGGAAAGTCCTTTGAAATGACCTTTAAAATGATTTCTGTTGTAAACTCTTCATCTTTATATCGTTTTTTCAGTTCGGGGAATTTTTTATTTAAAAAAAGCTTTATACAGCTTATACCGTCATCTATGTCCATAGTGGAAAAAAAAGTTATTATTTGTGGTGAGTATTTATTCAGGTAGTTTTTAATACCGTTTAATGTAATACTTTTGAGATTGTCAGATTCTTTGTATAACAAATTTAAAAAAGAAGTAAGCAAAGTATCTATACTATAGTTGCTTGTACTTACTTTATTATTATTCTCTAATCTTACTCTGTAATTTTTTTCTTCAGTATTTACAGGCTCTATAAGGCTACAACGCGAGTACAACGCATCTACAACGCTACTACAACGCTCTTTTTTTTGCGTTGTAGAATTGTTAATTTTCTGAGTATTATCAATACTTTTCTCTGAATTACAACGCGAGTACAACGCATCTACAACGCTACTACAACGCGAATCATTTTGTTTTTTTTCAATATTATCAATGTTATTTTCTGTATCATTAATTTTCACAACGCTAATTTTATATCCCATTTTTGTTAACTTTTCATATATATCTTCATTTGAAATATGTTTTTTACGTCTTTGATTATGCCAAGCGTTGTATGTAGAAATATCTTCACTTTTGCTAACGATATATTGTATTTTTTCCCCATTTACAATTGATATAAGGCTTTTTTGAAATATTTCTTTCCGTGTCGCGTTGTTAATTCCTTTTTGCGTTGTAGGTTTTTGCGTTGTAGTTGTATTGTGTAAAAAATTTAATTGATGAGAATTCCATTTTACTATATTGTAATCTTTATCAATCACATTAAATTTGCATAGACAGAGGAATATACTTTTTTGCATATCCTGTAAAGAAAAGTCTATTAATATGTCTTGTAAAATAGAATACGATATTTTACCTTTTGTCGTTGCACCAAAGCACAGTATAGCACTATGGATTCCCGCTACAACTCCACGGGGTATATTAAGTCTTTTTGATATTTTGTTCCATTTGATATCTTTAAAATGCGAATTCTTCACAATATGAAATGGGTCTTTTTTAATCATATTGCTTTATTAGATTGCTTACAAACTCACAGTCTATCGCAATAAGTCTCTTTTTGATATCTATAATTTCTTCCTCTGTATATTTTCTTCCGATAGTATTTAATGAAGTTGCAACATATAAATCATTCACACTTTTATTAATGATATCTTCGCATTTACGTGAATTTTTTGGATCTATTATAAATTTTGCATTTATGTTATAAAATGGCAATATAATAAAAATTATAAATAGTCTTTTTAACATAATGCGTTTATAAAGTACTTCTTAAAAACTTTAAAATCTCTTTCGTCTAATGTTTTGACTTGATGAATTATTTCTAAAAGTTTTTCTGTTTGTTTTTTCATATATAAAGCATTATTTATGTTAATTTAAACTGGTTTATTAAAAGATTCAGTTTTAGAATCTATAATATTTTTTATTTCATTTTTTTGCCCAACTGTCATTTGATTTACAAATTGCACGGCATTATCTCTAGCTTTATTTAAGGATTTTATATCTTCAGAATTAAGAATATTTTCTTTAATTTGCTCGAAATCCATCTTTTGAAATAATGTAAACCACTTTTCTAAAAAATCATTGTTATCAAATATTCTTCCATCATCTGTAAAGCGTCCTTTTAAAATTGTCGTTTTATACCTCTTCCATATTTTAGCATTTTCGTTGAGTGAATCGGTTTTCTTACTATCATTTTTTGCAGATTCTTTACTATCTTGTTTTGTAATATCATTGTTGATATCCATATCATAGCTTCTAAAACAAGTAAAGTCAAAACGATTTGATACTCTTTTCCATTCCGACACAGTTCTCTCACTTGCATCAACTACTTTTGCATTAGCATTATAATCAAAGGCACTTGAAGCTAATCCGCAAAGAATAACGTGACAGGGCATTTCTTTTATTATATCGCAAATTGTATCCGATATATTATTAAAAAACTTCCAATCTTGATATGATAACTCTCTTTTTGGGTAAAAATTTTCATTTCTCTTTTTTGCGACCCTTGCATCAATTTCGTTTACTTTCGTTAAGGCTTGTTTATAAATCAAAGTACCTATATCGCTACAACTATCTATAATTAAACAAGAAACAGGATTCTCTTCTATATATTTTTTAATTTCGGAAAAAAAATTTATTACATCCATATATGGTGATTTATTCTCATCGTCAAAATCTGTTCTATATGTTATGTTTTGTGGTTCTATGATATTTATATTATTCATTTTATCTTTTTTTAACCACTTCCAGCCATCTTCAGTATCTATTAGCATAATGTTGTTTATACCAGTTGATTTGCACGACTGAATTGCAAACTCTCTCGCTAGATAAGATTTACCAGTTCCGTAATCACCTAATACTACCCCTTGTAGAAATGGTGCATTTGTTATATTTTCTTTAAATGTCATTTTCATATAGTTATAAAAAGTTAGTTAGTGATATAAATATTAAAGATTTTAAATGTCAAGTGTTATTTACATTTATTATATAGATATTCGAAAATTTCTTTATTTGCATTACGACTCCTTGCATAACGATGTGCAATAGTTCTTCCCCATTCGTTCTCAGACTTAAAATCAACTTCCTTCTCAAATAGATATTCAAAACATTCTAGAGTTGCATTTTTATTATAAGCATACAAATGTGCAAGAGTATTTCCATCTGTATCCTTAGCCTTAAAATTAACTTCCTTCTCAAATAGATATTTAAAACCTTCTAGAGTTGCATTAGGATTCAAAGCATAACGATGAGCAATAGTCTGTCCCCATTCATTCACCGCCTTAAAATCAACTTCCTTCTCAAATAGGTATTTAAAACCTTCTTTATTTGCATTAGGATTCAAAGCATAACAATCAGCAACATTCCCCCCCCATTTATCAACAGCCTTGAAATCAACATCTATATTATATAGATATTCGAAAATTTCTTTATTTGCATTACGATTCAAAGCATAACAATGTGCAATAGTAATCCCAGATTTATAAACAGCCTTGAAATCAACATCTATATTATATAGATATTCGAAACCTTCTTTATTTGCATTATCATTATATCTTGCATAATAATGACCAAGAATACCACCCCATCTATCCACCGCCTTGAAATTAACCACCTCAACATCGTATTGTTTAAGTTCGTCTAGTGTTTTGACTGTTTTTATTACTGTAAAAAATTTCTTTGTTTGTTTGTTATTAGGATAAAAAGTTATATAGTGATCTATAGAATTGAATATTTTAAATGGATAAAAAGTTAGATAGCGATCTATAGAATTGAATATTTTAAATGTCAATTTTTTTATTACTGTAAAAAATTTCTTTGTTTGTTTGTTCATATTAATGAAAAAAGTTAATTAGTGATATATGCGATTCAGGATTTATTTTTTTATCTATATATCCGACTAAAGTCGTTGTAATACTTATGGCAAGCATAGATATACAAATCTTTATTATAAATATTAAAAAATCTTTCATAAAATTATTGAAATGATAAATCTTTTTGTATTATTTGGATTTTAATACCCATTGGCATTCTAAAATATCTAGAAACTGGCAAAGAAATTCTACCGTCATCCTTGATTGACCAGATTCGTATTTTTGTATTTGTTGGTGAGTCAAGCCTATTTTGCTTGCAATATATTTTTGTGTAACATCTTTTGTATTTCTAGCAATTTTGATAACTTTACAAAGTTCAGATGAATCTATGTCTAAAGATATCGATCCAGATTGCATTGTTATTAAAATTGTGTATTGACGCTTTAATGGTATTTCATTCATACCAACGGGAAAGATCCCCTGCCCAAGGTATCCTACAATCTCTTCGGAAGATTCTTTTTCTATATATTTACATTTCTTCTCAAGAAGTTTTGGATCATTTAAGAATTCAAGAATCTCTTTCGAAGGTTCTTTTTCCATATATTTACACTTTCCTATATATACATCAGCAATAGTGTTTCCATCTCCATCCTTAGTCTTAAAATCAACTTCCTTCTCAAATAGGTATTCAAAACCTTCTAGAGTTGCGTTTTGATTCTTGGCATAACGATGTGCAATAGTTCTTCCCCATTCGTTCTCAGACTTAAAATCAACTTCCTTCTCAAATAGATATTCAAAACATTCTAGAGTTGCATTCTTATTATAAGCATAATAATGTGCAATAGTCTGTCCCCATTCGTTCTCAGCCTTCAAATCAACTCCTTTGTCAAATAGGTATTTAAAACCTTCTAGAGTTGCATTCTTATTATAAGCATAATAATGTGCAATAGTGTCTCCACATTCAGTCACCGCCTGAAAATCAACTTCCTTCTCAAACAGGTATTTAAAACCTTCTAGAGTTGCATTTGGATTCTTGGCATAATAATGTGCAATAGTATTTCGCCATCTATCCTTAGCCTCAAAATCAACCCCTTTCTCAAATAGGTATTTAAAAACTTCTAGAGTTGCGTTCCCGTTCCAAGCATAACAATGAGCAATAGTGTTTCCATACCTATCCCTAGCCTTAAAGTCAACTCCATCAACGTCATATTGTTTCAGTTCGTCTAGTGTTTTGACTGTGTCTATTACATTAAAAAGTTTTTCTGTTTGTTTTTTCATTAGCTTTAACATTTCTTCATATTCATAATGTCTTTGTTCATCGCATTCTTCTTGAGACTGTGTTTCACACTGATAATCGTATTGGTGACTCATATAATTTATAATAGTTTATAATGTATAATGTGGAATAATCTCTTTTAATATATCGATTCTTCTATATTCACCCGCAAGAGCAACCATATCTGCGGTAATGTCGACATCAAAACGCAAAAAGTATTGTACAATTTCTAAGTGTCCAGATAGTATGGCAAATGTCATAGCACTTTCCTTTCTATTGTTTACCTCATTTATTAAAAAATCTTTACAAGTCCGTTCTGTATCATTATCAATAACATTTTTTATTATATCTAATTGTCCATATAATGAAGCATACATAATATGTGTATTATTTGAGTCATCAATAGTTCTAGATAAATTTTTCCCCGTAATGATATCATTTCTATATATTGCAATCCAGTCCTTCATGCTAAGATATTTTGCTTCAATACTTTGACTTTCTATATTATTTTGAAGTTTTTGCTCTTTTAAGAATTCAAGAATCTCTTTCGAAGGTTCTTTTTCTATCCGTTCACACTTTCCTATATACACATCAGCAATAGTGCACCCAGATCCGTTCTTAGCCTTAAAATCAACTCCTTTGTCAAATAGGTATTTAAAACCTTCTAGAGTTGCATTTGGATTCTTGGCATAATAATGTGCAATAGTGTCTCCACATTCAGTCACCGCCTTAAAATCAACTTCCTTCTCAAATAGGTATTTAAAACCTTCTAGAATTGCATTTTCATTATAAGCATAATAATGTGCAAGAGTACATCCAAATTCATTCACTGCCTTAAAATCAACTCCTTTATCAAATAGATATTTAAAGCCTTCTATTGTAGCATTTTCATTCAAAGCATAACAATGTGCAAGAGTACTTCCATATTCATTCACCGCCTTAAAGTCAACTCCATCAACGTCATATCGTTTCAGTTTGTCTAGTGTTTTGACTGTCTCTATTACAATAAAAAGTTTTCGTGTTTGTTTGTTCATATTACAATGAAAAGTTAGATAGTAGTGTATAATATCAAAGATTTTAAATGTCAAGTGTTATTTTAATATTTTCTCTAATTCTTTTTTAGCTATAGAAATTGTTTTGTTTTCAATAGATGTAGTATTTTCGTTCGTATTATTAGGTTTCACCATTTCCGATAAAAGTTTCACCATTTCCGATAAAATATTTAGATTATTTTTTACAATTTCAACCTCTTTATCGTTACGTTCTATTCTATAAACAAGTATTTTATGATTTATTTCCCGAAAGTCTTCATTGTACAAAATCAAATCACACCACTTAAATTTAGGGTTTACTACAAATCCTAGTAATATTTGCAATTTGAATCCTTCATCAATTAAAATTGATTGTGCATTATCAAATATAGAGGAAAGATGTTTATCTTGATTAAGACATTTGATTTCTATAAAACCTTCATCACCTACTATTCCGTCTGGACTCATACCATAACTTTGGCAATCACTTTCAATAAATCCGACTTCGGTAACTGTATCTAATATATTGCTTTGATATAACGCCCTTGCGCGTCCTTCACCTTCAATGCCACGTATCATATACCCCGTTGTGAAAGCATCGTCTGCGCCACTTTCTGTATATTTGCTTGCAACGATTTTTAAAAGTGCACTTTTAGCAGTTTTTGATTTACTTATATTAAGCTCCTTCGGGCTTATAAGATTTTTGATTACCGAGCCAGTGATCTTACCCCTCCTTATTTCAAACCATTCAGGGGTATTTTGTTCAATTTTGTCGTATACTATCATAGTATAAAGCACAGTTTTCTTTTATTATTTCATCGAATTCTTCTCTATTAAGCATTGTATAGATATTATCTTCGGCTTCGTGTTTTATTCCTCCGTTCCAATCTCTATAAATACATATGCCACTGTGAAGATATTCGAAAAAATCATCCTCTGACATTTCAGAATATGATAAATATTCAGATACTATTACTTCAATAATATTGTCCTTAATATCTATTATTATAAAATCATTTGGTTTATATTTATTTTTATTTTGAAGATATTCTTTTACTGTTTCATTTTCATTCTTATTATAAGCATAATAATGTGCAATAGTCTGTCCCCATTCGTTCTCAGCCTTCAAATCAACTCCTTTGTCAAATAGATATTCAAAGCCTTCTATTGTAGCATTTTCATTTAAAGCATACAAATGTGCAATAGTGTCCCCATATTCAGTCATCACCTTCCAGTCAACACCCTCAACATCGTACTGTTTAAGTTCGTCTAGAGTTTTGACTGTTTTTATTACATTAAAAAGTTCTTGTGTTTGTTTGTTCATATTATGATTTTAATTATCTTTGTTTTTTATTTTGAAGTTTTGGATCATTTAAGAATTCAAGAATCTCTTTCGAAGGTTCTTTTTTTTTATCTTTACATCTTTTTATATACACATTAGAAATAGTACTCCCATATTCATCCACTGCCTTAAAATCAACTTCCTTACTATATAGATATTCAAAACCTTCTATTGTAGCATTCTTGTTATAAAGAGCATAATAATGAGCAATAGTATTTCCCCATTTATCCACCGCCTTAAAGTCAACTTCCTTCTCAAATAGATATTGGAAAACTTCTATTGTAGCGTTTTTATTATAACGAGCGTAACGATGAGCAATAGTATCCCCATCTTCATCCACCGCCTTAAAGTCAACTTTCGCACTATATAGATATTCAAAACCTTCTATTGTAGCGTTTTCATTCAAAGCGTAACAATGTGCAATAGTATCCCCATATTCATCCACCGCCTTAAAGTCAACTTTCTTAACATCGTACTGTTTCAGTTCGTCTAATGTTTCGACTGTTTTTATTACATCGAAAAGTTTTTTTGTTTGTTTGTTCATATTTGAATCAAAAGTTAGTTAGTGGTATATAATATTAAAGATTTTAAATGTCAAGCATTATTTTAATATTTTTAAAATAAAGATATTTTTGATATACAATTGTTCTGAATATTTTCAATTTCTATTTTTCCGGTCTTTATTTCGTTTGCACCATATACAATTACATAGCAATTATTATGAATTTCTGCAAGTTTTCTTTTTTCGGCAGTAATTTTATTGGGCGAAATTAACATTAATTCTACAGGCATTCTTGTTAACTCTTGACACTTATTCATTCGCCTTGCAAGACAAGGGTCTTGTATAGAGTCTTCAAATACCATAAATATAAGAACGGGCTCGCGTACATATGAGTTTTTCGGTAGAAGATCCATCAATCTTTCAACCCCGCCGGCACATCCCACTGCTTTAAGAGATATATCCCCGATTTGCTCTACAAGGTTATCGTATTCTCCGCCGCCTAAAATCGTTAAACCATCTTCTGCGATGAACTCGAAAATAAAGCCTGTATAATAATCTAGCCCGCGTACGAGGTTTTCGTCTACAGTAAATTCTAACTTTTTATTACTAAGAGCTTCTTGAGTCTTTATAAAATATTCACACTCTTCTTGTGTATAACAATCTTTAATTTTTGGCGCACCTGCTACTAACAATCTATCTTCTGGTTCTTTAGAGTCTAAAATTCGCAGAGGGTTAGCTGCTAGACGTTTTTTGCTTATTTTAGAAAGATTGTCTTTATATGAAAAAAAATATGTTTTTAGCGCATTTTCATATCTTTTTATACAGGATGGAGATCCTAAACTATTTATACATAATTTGTAATTTTGGATTCCTAGCGTATCGAATAAAGTTTCTATGATTTCTATTAACATTACTGTACGTAGTATATTCATTGTTTGGTTATTTTCTGCATCGTTATAAAAATATTCAAAATTGATTTGATGAAACTGGCGATAGCGGCCTTTCTGTGGGCGGTCGTACCTAAAAAGCGGGCCGTAAGAAAAGAGTTTCAGCCCTAATTTAGATTGCGCAATTCGGTAGAGTTCGTGATTTTCCGAAACTGCTCGCGCGATTCCTGCCGTAAATTCAGGCCGAAGGGCTATTATGTTGCTGCCGCGGTCCTCAAAGCGGTAGAGTTCTTTAGAAATTGCATCGCTTTCTTCGCCGAGGTTGCGTTCAAACAGATTTGCGGATTCTATAACTGGTGTGATGATTTCTTCAAAGTTGGATTGTCTTGCAAGGTCTTGTGAAACTTCAATAATTCTTCTAAATTTTTTAGCATTATCACCAAAGATGTCTTGCGTTCCGCGGACTTTAGTATACTTCGTTTTATTTGCCATATCATTTAATATAATTAAAAAATGTTGTTATTAGATAATATAAACTTGCAATGCCAAAAAGTTGTATACAAAGCGTTATAGCTTCATTTAAAAGATAGTACGTCATAATAATATAAAAAGTTAGATAGTAGTGTATAATATCAAAGATTTTAAATGTCAAGCATTATTTTAATATGTTAGTTGACAATTTGTAATTTTAATGTTATGAGTCCTATAAATAAGATTCGATAATATCATCTAATGTTTTTTCCGTTAATGATCCATTACGAATTTTTAATCTTATATTTTTTATAAGAGCGGAATAATTATAAGGCAATGCTATATTACTATTTGCCAATATTGAACTATAAACTCCATTATAAAGAGTATCGTCATATTCAGATTGCCAAACTTTTCCTATTTCCCTTATACCATCAATTAATCGCATACATTCAAATTTCTCATCTAAGCATTCTTGCGGGAAATGTAGATTTATAAATTCTTGTAATTTATCAAGAAATGGGCATATAACATATAATTTGCCATCTTGAGTACGAATTTTAGAAACCTCAGGTAAGGTTTTATTCATATCATCGTATCGATTCAGTTCGTCTAGTGTTTTGCAAGCATTATTTTGAAGTTTTGGCTCTTTTAAGAATTCAAGAATCTCTTTTGAAGGTTTTTTTTCCATATATTTACACTTTCCTATATACACATCAGCAATAGTGCTTCCCCATCTATCCTTAGCCTCAAAATCAACCCCTTTCTCAAATAGGTATTTAAAACCTTCTAGAGTTGCATTTTCATTCTCGGCATAATAATGTGCAAGAGTGTCTCCACATTCAGTCACCGCCTGAAAATCAACTTCCTTCTCAAATAGGTATTTAAAACCTTCTAGAGTTGCATTTGCATTCCAAGCATACAAATGTGCAAGAGTACATCCAAATTCATTCACTGCCTTAAAATCAACTCCTTTATCAAATAGATATTTAAAGCCTTCTAGAGTTGCGTTTTCATTTAAAGCATAACAATGTGCAAGAGTACTTCCATATTCATTCACCGCCTTAAAATCAACTCCATCAACGTCATATCGTTTCAGTTTGTCTAGAGTTTTAACCGTTAGTATTGCTATAAAAAGTTCTTGTGTTTGCTTGTTCATATTTGAGTTAAAAGTTAGTTAACTGTATATAATATCAAAGATTTTAAATGTCAAGCATTATTTTAATATTTTTTTATTTTGAATTTGTATTTTATATAGTGAATAACAACACTTAACATTTACGTAATAGAATTTATAGTATATTTGTATTTATTCTACTTAGTGCCAATTTGTGTAAATCAACAAAATGATAGATTAGCTTTGTTCTTGTATAAGCTCTTCGCTATGTGCTTTTGTTTCCTCGTTTAATTCTTCAATTGTTTGACTAAATTCATTTAAAGCTTCAGAAATTTTCTCCTCGTGGGATTGTGCCGTTAGAATAACATTCTGTATAAGATCACTATCTTCCCTCATAGGCGCATCTTGATAGCCAGAGTCTGTCATCTTAACATCGTACGTGGCAAGTGATATTTGTTCGGATATAATACTTGTAACGTTTGAACGTCTATCTGTATACGACTTAGCATCCATAGCACGTATTTCGGAAAATGTTTTATACATATAGATTGGGTCTTGAATCATTTTTTTATAACATTTATAAACAAAATCATAATCTTTGATATCATCCATATTAATAGTCTCCTTATTTGAGTCTATATATGCTTGTTTGGCTAATAGAATCTTTCTCAGAGTCTCGGCAGACTGTTTCATAACGGGTATAGATTCCTTTAAGATTAAGTCTATTGCTTCGTGTGTTTTTTTTGAATATGCGGAATCTGCCTTAATTGCCTCAATTACACTATCGAAGTCCCTTAGGGTCTTTTCTCCTATTTGTTGCGCAGTATCGGAAATGTATTTTAGGGAAACTTTACTTGTTATATTTCCAATGGGTTTTTTACGGACTGAGCGCGTTAAAGTACCATTCTTAAATTTCTCTATAAGTTTAAACATATATACCGTAATATTCCCTACACTTTTGTAACCTCTGTTAAGTTCTATTTCTCTTAACTCATTAACGTCGTTCAGTAATTGCTTAAGCTCTGGGTTATCGCTTCCAAGCTCTACGGCTCTTTTAACACCTGCATAAGTAAGTCTATTTTCCGTTAAGACTCTACATATCGATAATTGCAATTCGTACCTTCTGTCAATTAATGCCTCATCTTCTTTAATAATAATTCTATTTGGTATAGCATTAGGTCGTTGCATAAAATTGATTATATAGATTCTGCTTTTAAGCAGAAAATTATATCTGTATTTTTAGTCAAGACTTTTTTGCACTAAATATTGCTTTATGTTGTATATAAACTACAATATTGATTGTATTATTTATTTTTTATACATTATTTATACACTATATTTACTTTTAAAAGTGCCTAGAATACTGAATTATTTTTAAAGTAAAAGTTATTGGTCTACATTAAAATCTCGCTTAAAAAAGGAAGGCAGCGAGTTGGTCACAAATTGTGACCAACTGAAAATGAAGGCACAGGATGGAAAATTTTATAAAATCGATGTTGTACCAAAATGAACTATCCGAAAATATCGAATAGTTCATTTTTTAAATGTATTTCTTTTCTATTAAATGGCATATAGCAATAACTTCCTCTTTTGTTATTTTTTTAATGTCGCAAAATTGATTGTGTAAAGAATAAAGTTGTAAATGCAAATCTATGTCTTTCTTTATATTGCAATACGTTTGTTCTGCTTTGTGCATATTGTCAATTTGCGCTTGCTTTTGTTTAGAAATGTACGGTTTAATAAAATAAAACATTACTATATATAAAATCATACATAGACATAGAAATAAAAGAAAGAATTGAGATATTTTAATGCCTTTCATACCTCCTCGTGTTTGTACCTCTAGGAAAAGTTTTTGTACTCGTTCGTTCATAATTTATTGAATACTTTTTTTCTTTCAGTTGTTTCCATTTCAGAAACAACTTGAATTTTGCTTCTACCTTCAATATATTCGATACTGTCTCGTAAATGCTGAATTTCTATGTCTTTAATTTTGATATACTCGGTATATATACCTATTGCACTTTCTCCATATTTATTTAAAGCATATAAATCAACTCCTTTGTCAAAGAGGTATTGTAATATTTCTATGGCTGCATTTTTATTATAGGCGCAATAGTGCGCAAGAGTGCAGTCATCTTTATTTTTAGCCTTCCAGTCAACCCCCTCAACATCGTACTGTTTTAGCTGTTCTAGAGTTTTAACCGTTAGTATTGCTATAAAAAGTTCTTGTGTTTGCTTGTTCATATTTGAGTTAAAAGTTAGTTAACTGTATATAATATCAAAGATTTTAAATGTCAAGTGTTTTTTTTCACGTAGGCGAATAAATTGACATTATAAAAAATGTTTTTATAACGAATATATTTTCTTCCGAATATGAAAGATTATTACAGGGTACTTTTTCTATCGCAATTTATACAATCAAATAATTTACGATTCGAGGCACGTGTATTTCCAAGTGAATTGCGCTTGTTAGGTAAAATACAATCATCCAGCTCGGCTACTCTATCCGTTCCGATTAATTGCTTTGAAAATATTATGTGGGGTATATCAAAAAATATAGCGCCAAGCCCATACTATCCACTAAAGAATGATATTTGTCTTGTTTTTGTAGGTTCTTCTGATAATGATTTAAGCCTTGTTTTTGCGGGGACGATTGCGCAACAACCTATATTCTCAACGGAGGAAAATATATTTACGTACGAATGTGTGTCTTTAATTGAAAAGGGAATTAATAAAGGTCCGACAACATTTAATCGAAAGGCAAGTGGAACGATTCAGAATGGGCAAGAGTTGATTGAGGCTTTACTGCAAGAACAGGCACGGTCAACTTTCAATATGACAATGAAAAACACCTTTTCGCAAAAATCACAAGACATCTTGCGAAATAGTAAAATAGGCGTAAATTACACGCCTACAGATACACTGGCAAGTATTCGTTCTCAACTATTGCTTAATAACAGTGTCTTTATGTCAACAACTTATGATTATAACTTCATAACGCAAGAAATTATATGTCAAAATAATTTCGATACTTCAATTGACATTGAAGATGAAACCTATTTACAAATGCGTACAATTGATGGGGAGTTGCAATATACAAAGGTTGCCGTACAACCTGCGGACGTACGAAGAATTCCGTCAAGTAGGCAATATATCTTTACACACTCAATCAAGAATGGCAGAATTGGCGTTGCAAGTGATGTATTCTTTAATTTTAGCGGCTTAGAGGGCTATGATGAATATAAAGCACCATTAATAATGGTTGCGCATAACTTCTCAGGCGAAAAATGGAAAACTATCAAAAAAGCTTTTAATAGCGCTACGTCAAGTAAGCAGGTTGCTGGATATTTATTAGAAATTAAAGAAGCATTAAATAAATTTGCCTTGATGCAAACTATAAAAGATGCCTATAATGCGCAAAGCTTAAGGGTGACGCTTGCCTCTACAATAAAAGCATCGCAAGAATGTTTAACCGAAGCAGGAAGGGTAAAATATCCTAGCGGCAAAATATGGCAAGTAGGGGATAAGGTAATAATAGATATTATCTTTAATGGTTTGACAATTCAAAATCAAAAAATGATTGTTTTGGGTTATGATGCCGTTATACAAGGAGAAAGAATTTATACAGAATTAATTCTCGGATTTGACTTTGGATATTCTACACAAAATATTACAGATTGGACTTTACCAAATGCCGTTAAGCAGGCTTTATTAGACATTAATACTAACTTTGCTAAGTTATACACATTATCATTTAACCCTACGAATATTAATATTGCAGATTCGGACTCAATAAATCGTTTCCACGAAGCTAGATCTGCATTAATAACAAATGTATTCAATCAAATAAGAAAAAACCCTGAAAATAGAGAGTTTAAAAAACAGTTGTTGCTTTTAAAACCATATGCAAGTAGGGTGAATAATAATTATTACTCGATGTTATAATATGAATAATATAATCATTCCAGGACGTGATAGCAAGATTTGCTATATATCTTATGAAGACGCTTCCTTAAATCTTGTTCAGGGCATAATAAAAAGATTTGCTATTGATATAGTTGACACTAATATACAACTTGGCAATATCACGCAATCTTATTCAATGGTAGGGTACGACGATGTTGGGCAAATTAAGAGAAGCCGAAGTATATTTTCTAACACACAACAAAACATTGTACCACGTGGGAGCGTTGTGCAAAACATAGGTAATTCAGGCCACCAGATTACAATTAGAGGTTATATATCAGGTCAATTCTTTAATAGACGTGATCAAATTATAATGGCGCTTAATAGCGGCAAACCATTGAAACTATACTTGCCATATTATCAGAGAATGAATAGTGCAAAGAATGTAAGCGCAATCAACAAAACAAGCAAAACGAGTAATTTCTTTTACGTAAAACCAATAGGGAGGCCTACGATAGATGATTCAGAACAGAATATTGGCTCTTGTCAAATCAATATTACGTTTCAAGAAATACCATATAGTACAAAAAATAAGAAGGAAAGCAAGATAACGAATATTTTAGATTATGTAGGCAGTATAACGGACACATTCACAGATTTTGAAGTTGCAGCGGATATCGCCAGACAGACTTTAACGCGTTTAAATGCCTCTATTTACAACATTACACAAATTGCAAATAACGCAGGTCAAGATGTAAGGTCGCTATTTAGTATGATTTCGGGACTAAATAACAATATTGATAAACTTTTGAAGTCTCCATCTGATTTGATTTCCAATTATACAGATGTATTTATTGAAGTCTTTTTATCACAAACAACTTCAAATGCAACAAATAATGATATAATATCCGCAAAGAATACGCAAAACGCCTCTTTATTAAGCGTCAAGACTCTTGCGTCGTTTAACGATGACAAGAGTGTTAAATCTAGCGTTATAAATATTCAAGGTAAGGAGTTTGATAATCTTACAGCAATAAAAGAAAATATTATTGAAGGGAAAATTGTCTTTGCTACATATTCTTTGGCATTATTGATGTTAATTGGTTTAATTGATACATATTATTTTGAAAATATTTCACAAATAGCGGAATTGCGCAGTATACTTACATCTTTAAGCGATAAAATATTCAAAAATACAATGTATAACGGGTTGCAAGTAAAAGATTCATCTGTTATAGAATACACAAATCCAGTTTTTAATCCATCTTTGGGCTTAAATCTGTATAAACTTACTATTGAAAGTTTAAATACATTGCGTGATATAGAGCAGAATATTTCCAAATCACGTACAGAGGTTTTATCACGAGACTATACGTTGATGCACCTAATATTTAGGTACTATAACGCATATGTGAATTATGATAATATTGATAATATCGTGAAAAATTTTATGAATGTCAATAACATTACGGAAGCCCAGGCAATGATTAAGTCTGGTACAAAAATCTTTATACCAGACATATTAATAAATTAAGATAGCGTCTTTGCGTTTATACGTCTTTTTTAAATATTGTAAAGATGGTAAAGTATGGTAGTATAACGGGTAAACGACGTAGTTTTTGTACAAAAGAAAGATGTTTTATAAGGTACACACTTACCTGTCTTTTACCGCGACGACGATACTTGATATTAGAATTATATACATCGAAAACGGTAGTGTTGTAATATAATTTTTTATGCTCTGAACAAGAAGCCAAACAATATGCTGAACAAAACGGTAAAGTATGTCCTATGCACGTATGCGCTTCATCTGATAGATTAAATCCTTCTTCGTCAAGATATTCAAAACCTTCAATAGAAGCATTTTCATTAAGCGCGTAATGATGTGCAGGATTCCATCTGTTATGTTCTGCTTTCCAATCAATTTTATCAATATCTAAAGCTTTTAGCTCCTCTACTGATTCAACAGATTGAATTTTGCTTTTCAAGGCTATTTTATCCTCTTCTGATGAATAATATTTTCCTAGAAGAAATTCTCTTCTATAGATTTTGAATAATCGCATAGCCTCTAAAAGAGGCCTTTCTCTTTTTCGTGTCATTTTGGTTCCTAATTGCCTTTCCAATTCTATATTAAATTCGTCTACTGATTTGTCAAATTCTTTACAAGCTTTGTATTTGTTAAAAGCTTCTTTAAGATAATCTTTTATAGTCTCTGCTTCTTCTTTCATATTTTTTTTATTATTATTTTTATTCTTTCTAGGGTGTGGACAATTTGTCACCACCCTAGAATTGTATTAGGATTTTGCATTCAAATATTCTTTAATATCTTTAAAAGCTGAAAATTTAACAGTTTTATGTGCTTTTATGATTAATGATTCGCCAGTTTGTGGATTGTGTCCTACACGTTCTGCACGATTTGCTAATGTAAATTTACCTAGTCCGTGTATTTTGACCTCATCACCAGATTTTAGAGCTTTGGTAATGACTTTTACCATAGAGTTTATAATGTTTGCAGAATCAGATCTGCTTACACCTGCTTGCTTGGCAACAACTTGCACAAATTCGATTTTATTCATAAGAGAATGAAAAATTAATTACATTAATTAAATAATGTACTTTTTTAAATGTCAAGTATTTTTTACAAATTTAAATAATACTTGACATCTATATTTACGTTAATTAAAGATTTGTAATTAAATTGATTTTTATTTTTATGCCTTTACCTTCCTTTTTCTTTTTTGGCAGTTTAATTAGTTTATGCATGTATTGTCTGATATATAAAATATATTATGACGAGAATATTATAGAACAGAAATCCGTCTCTATAAAATCAAATATTGCAAAAGATTCTTATAAATATCAAGAGACGTATGATTTAATAACAAGGCAGGTTAACGCAATACGCGATGTGCGCGAAAGTCTTTTTACTGTTATTAAAGGTTTATTTTTGTCAATAGCTTTAATATTTTATATTTATATTGCATATTATGATAAAATATCAATATTATATATTCACGTTCTGGATAAAGTATCGGTATTAAGTGTAAAGGATATCGCGCTACTTTATCTTGGTTATATGCTTACTATTGCAATGTTATATATGTGGAATTTTTGTCTTTCTATTGTACCACTATTTTCTCCAAATTTTGATATCGAAAAGGATATTGTAGATTTTCAAGAAGTCGTATATCTAAATGGAGCATTAATGAACCATTTTTCATATTGCATAAAATCTCTTATCTTGATTATAAGCATTGTACCAATTATGATAATATTTTTAACTATTTTATCTGTATATGTTTAGAAAAAAATGTTACCACATCAAATATTAATGTTACACAAAACAATTCAAGCCATATTCCATTAAATATTTTAAAAATATGTGCTCCGATTGTATTGTGTATTTTTTACTGTATATGTTTTACAATATCAGAAATGAAAGCACATTTTTTAAAAATCTTTGAACTTAATACTATATTTGGAGCTGGTGTTGGAGCTTTTTTTACTTGGTTATACGGCAAAAAATAATCACAAACACAACATTCTATTTAAAACATCGCTAAACACAAATTCATTCTCACGATTATTATATCTAAACTCAAACTCTTTTACATAAGAACTTAAATGCTTTTTTGACAACCAGTAAAAATTTCCTTTAATTCCTCTTTTAAGTAAAGCCCAAAAGCCCTCAACAGAGTTCGTACGAATACCGTCTTTTGTAACATATTCAATAGAGTGATTAACTGTTTTGTGTGTCCAAAATTTACGAATATGCTTATAAGAATTGTATTCATCAGTGTGAATTTCCGAACCTGTTGCAATGTTTTTACGATCCAAACAATTTAGTAAATAAACAGAAATAAAATAAAATTTGACATTTTATACTTGACTTATACAATAAGGTATATACCATTTTTTGGGTCTTGTCCTTCCCTCCGAAGGTATTCTTTTACCACGAATACCTTCGATTTTTTAAGGTTTTTTCGTGACAATTTGTCACGGTTTAAAAGAATGAACTTAAAGGACTTGTAGGTAAGAAATCTCTTCTGACACTCATATTGCCTTTATCAATAACTTGATTTATCTTAGTGTAAGGGTCGTCTGTTTTTGTATCTACAT
>Ga0214923_10003804_pt1 | contig 18680 bp, 8 predicted proteins | sample LL1510_MetaG_FD_177993 | JGI IMG/M metagenome (GOLD analysis project Ga0214923, IMG submission 177993) | Freshwater microbial communities from Lake Lanier, Atlanta, Georgia, United States - LL-1510 | ecosystem: Environmental > Aquatic > Freshwater > Lake | place: USA: Georgia | collected 2015-10-15 | reverse complement strand
GTTTTATTATGTTGTACTGGTCGTTCAGGATCCACTACACTCCAAAGAATAATTAATAGTATACCAAATAGTAATATTTGTGGTGAAAATTATGGCGCTATTAACAGTTTATTATTATTTTATAAAAAGTTAAAACAAACTACTTTTTTACAAGTGCATGGACAAAAAAAACCCGTTTCTTATGATACTCTAATATCGAATGGTATAAAACCCGCATGGTATAACAGTTATAATATTGAAGAATTGAAAAATAGTACTAAAGAAACAATAATAAAAATGTTTAAGAATTCCGAAAATACGAATGTTTGGGGATTTAAAGAAATAAGATATGAAAATGGAAATATAAATTTAATAAAAGAATTTAAAGAGATTTTTCCCCAAGCAAAAATTATTATTCAAGTCAGAGAAAATGTGGATAAACAATCTAAAAGTAGTTGGTATCGTAAAGATCCATCTTCTAAAAAACAATTAACGATTTTAAATAATGAATTATATAATTTTTATTTGAAAAATAAAGAGTATTGTTATTTCACTACATTTGAGAGAATGTTTAATATAAGTAATTTAAAAAATATTTTTGAATTCATTGAATGTAGTGAGCATTTTCACGAAGAAAAAATAAAAGAAATTTTATCTAATGAATTAAAAAGTGACTAACTATACTATAACTTACCTATACCTTTATAGCATTTTATCTTTTTACATTTCAAACAACTGACTATTTTTTATTCACCATCTTTTTAACTACCACTTTTTTTGGTACGACACCTCCTATCATTTGTGTATGTCTTTCTCTCTTGTAATTTAAATATTCCTTTTCTAAAATATCCAATTCATTTTTCCACATTTCATGTTTACTCGTGTTTTTCGTAGTTTCCAAATCAGATAACTTATTTTTATGTTCTTGAAATAATTTATCAATGTTTTCTTCAGTAACACTATCCATTGTCATTTTTACAAGGTATTTATATTCATCATCCTCTGGAAATAAATGATACTCTTTTTCTTTTAATAAACGAATGATTTCTTCTTTTTTCTTTTTTCTTAAATCAATAGTACCATCTAAAATTTCACGAATATATTTTGTTTTATTAGACAATAAAAGCAAATCTTTTTCTAATGCTTTTATTAAATAATCTTTTCTTGTTTGATACAACTGAAGCCTCGTTTCAAAATAATCATCAATTATTTGTGGAATATTTTCATATTTTTTTAATTTATCACAAGAATCAAACAAGTGCATGTTAGTAGTTGAGTTGGTATTATATAATTTAAATACTTTATATACACCATTACAACCATAATCAGCTTCTTGAGCTTCTAATTCTTCTAATTTACCTTTTTGTAGAGTAATGACAAAATCAACTGTAACATCTTTACTCATATCATCATAATCCTTAACAACAGAAGCAATCTTTTTACCATTTTTATCTACAGTTTCAATCAAACTCTCCAAATGTTCTTTAAAATCATCTGTCCAAAAACCAATCGGTAATTCAGTAACACGAATTTTATCAGGGCCCAATTTTTCATAAATTCCTTTTATTAAAAACTTACTAGGTGTAATAGTTTCAACCGTTCCTTGAAAACCTTCATAGTATGGCTTAAATTCATGTTGTAAATCAATTATACTATTTTCCACAGTTGCTGTCAACTTCAGTTTCAAATAATTAATTATTTCTTGTGGATTATAACACATAATATCGGTACTAAATCCAGTACCAATTCCTTTAGAACCATTTATTAAAACCATTGGAATAATTGGAGCATAAAAGATTGGTTCTACAGGAAGTCCATCGTCATTTAAATATTTCAATACAGCATCATCGTTAATATTAAATATACTTCTGGTAATTTTATTTAAATAAGTGAAAATATATCTCTCGGAAGCACTGTCTTGGCCACCTCGTAATCTACTTCCAAATTGTCCAGATGGAACAAATAAATTAATATTATTAGAACCAACAAAATTTTGCGCCATTCCAACAATAGCAGCATTTAAACTTGCTTCGCCATGATGATATCCTGAATGTTCAGAAACATATCCAGTAAATTGTGCCACTTTAATTTCAGAAGTCAAATTTTTCTTAAAAGCTGAAAACAATATTTTTCTTAAACTGATTTTTAAACCATCCATTAAATTTGGAATACTTCTATCACAATCATATTTGGAAAAATGTATGAATTCTTTATTAATAAATTCTTGATAACTTACAGACTGTTTATTAGTATCTAAATAAGAATCGCGATTATAACTTTCAAGCCAGTCCTTACGATCATCCGCGCGTTTTTTATTAAAAACCATATCAATAGTATTATCACATTCAAGACCTTGACTTTCAAAACCAACTAATTTCTTTTTCTCAAAATATTCTTTAAACTCTTTTCCTGTACTTGTACCTAAACCTTTGTAATACTTGATTTTCCATCCAGTTACACTATTACTATTATTACTCGAATTTTCTAAATTATTCTCCTTCCATTTTTCATACTCTCCCTCATTATAAAAGATAATTTCTTGTGTTCCTTTACGCGCTTTTAAAATAGGAGTATTCATAAAACCAATAAAACCCGAAATTCTATATAAACTAGGCCATTCTGCCTGAAATAAATTAATTCCAAGACCTTTGATATGAGATCCATCTAGATCTTGATCACACAAGAATATCACTTTACTATATCTCAAATGCTTATGAACATCTTCTAAAGTATTATATTCTTTTCCAACTTCTAAACCAAGAATCTTTTTTATTTCCGCTATTTCCTTGTTTTCCGATATTTTCTTGACATTTTCACCACGCACATTTAAAATCTTTCCTTTCATTGGATAAACACCAATAGTATTACGGTCTTCAGAAGAAAGTCCTGAAACAATACCTGCCTTGGCTGAATCTCCTTCGCAAAAGATAATAATACAATCTTTGGATTTATCCGTACCCGCCCAATTTGCGTCAATTAATTTTGGAATACCTCGAATATTTTTCGACTTGGTTCCGTCGGTTTTTTTAGCAGCTTTGGATTCTTTCAATTCACTTATTGCACAGGCAGCATCCATTACACCCATTTTTGCTAGTTTTTCAATGAACTTTTCAGAAACAGTACAAGTAGAACCAAATTTAGTTGGAGGTGTATTCATATAATCTTTAGTTTGACTATCAAAAGCAGGATTTTCAATATCACATCTTAAAAACAAAATTAATTGTTCTTTAATACTATTGGTATTTACTTTGACCTTTTTCTTTTTTTCAATAAAGTCACCTAATTTTCTTGTGATTTGATTTAAAATATAATCCACATGTTTTCCACCTTTAGAAGTATAAATTCCATTCACAAAGGAAACTTGTATAAATTCATGATTAGGAGATAATGCTACAGCATATTCCCATCTCTCTCCTCCGTCTTCATATACACGTTTTCCTTCATCTTTACCACCAATATAAAGATCGATATAATTATTGAAATTTTTTACTGGTATAAGAGAACTATTATATTTTACTTTTAAACTTTTGTCTGTGATAGCAGCAATATCATAAACACGTTTTTTTAAATAAGCGATAAAATCAGGAGTTAAACCGTTTATTCCGAGTCTTTTATAATCAGGTTTAAAAGTTATTTTTGTATAAGGTTTTGATTTGGTACATTTGGTAATACTTGGTTTACAAATTTCATCCAAGTTGGATTTAAATTCTTGTTTATACTTAAGTCCTCTTACATGATCAACCGTTTCAATAGAACCATATGTAGACCAAATAAGAACTAATTTAAATCCAAACCCATTTTTACCACCCACAATTTTTTTTTCAGTTTTATCATAATTAGTAGAAGTACGTAAATGTCCAAAAATAAGTTCAGGAATCCAAATTTTATACTCTGGATGTTCTGCTACATCTATACCGTTACCATCATTCATCATCGTAATAATTCCTTCCTCATCTATAGAAATATCGATATTTGTAACAGGCATAGCATTTTCTACTTTATTATTAACAGCTTGTGTCATACGAATTACATGATCACGACAATTAACAATACCCTCATCAAACAACTTGAATAAACCTGGAATATATTTTATATTTTTTTCTATTATTTTATCTCCAGTTTCATTCAATATCCATAAAGAACTTTCTACTTCTTCTACCGATCCAATATAAGTATCTGGATTCGATAGAATATGTTCTTTATCTGTTTTTTGCTGATATTTATTTGATAATTCAGAATTAGATGTCATTTTTACGATAAACTATGTATGTATATTATGTTTCATTCTCTCTATATGATTTTAATTATTTCAATTTTTTATAAAATATTATTTATAAAATATTATTTATATAGATTAATAATATGACATCATATCGATCTTTTATTCCTGGAGCAAAATATAATTTAAAAAAGATGATAAATTATAATAATAATATTATTAATCAAATTGAATGTAATTGTTTTAAAGAAAATTACAATAAACTTACTACTGCTGAAAATGACCCAAACAGCATTTCGAACACTTTAAGAATTTCTAACTTAATACAAATGAATATTGGAGGTAGGGTAAGATTTGGAAATTCTTATTTAAATATTGATTCTCAACCATTAATTGATTCGCTTGGAAGTCTAGAAGGACAACCAGGAGGAAGTTTTCGTCCTTTAAGAAATAAGTTTTAAATATTTGTATTATTAGTATTACTATTATTATTAGTATTACTATTATTATTAGTATTACTATTATTATTAGTATTACTATTATTATTAGTATTACTATTATTATTAGTATTACTATTATTATTAGTATTACTATTATTATTAGTATTACTAAATAAAAATGTAAATAAGTAAATAAAATTGTGATGAAATATGATAAGATAATAATAAAAATAATTTAGCAATTAATTTATTAAAAATTGTATATATATGAATATTTCACCTAATAAAATAAAACCAATTATAACATATAATGATTATATACCACCAAAATATGAACGTTTTTATCAAAGTAATATAATTATTAAATATATTACTTTTTTTATTCTTGGATTAGATGGACTAATATTTTTTGGAACTATACAACAAAGTTTTTATAAATTTGATAATGGTTTTCAAATAGTAAATTTTATTTTTATAATTTTAATATTTATTTTAGATGTAGCTTGGGTTCATTATAAACTTCAACATCTTGTTTTTGGAATTTATAAAATATTTATGGATTTATCTATTTTTCAGACCAATAGTAAATATTATTCTGGATTAGAAATACCAGATAGTTTCGTAATTAATCAAACTTTTCCTAATATTACAATTCAAATGCCTGTTTATAAAGAAGATCTTGAAAATACTATTATGCCTACCATTAAAAGTGCTATTACTCAAGCAACACGTTATAAATTGGAAACAGGTAGTACATGTAATATTATAGTATGTGATGATGGTTTAAATTTAATATCAAAAGAAGATAAACAAAAACGTATATTATTTTATAAAGAAAATAATATTGGATATACTGCTCGACCACATCCGTCTAAATATAAAAGAATTGGACGATTTAAAAAAGCAGGAAATTTGAATTTTTCTATAAATTATAGTAATATTGCTATTAAAATTACAGAAAAAGAAGAAAAAAATATAAATAAAATACTAAATATAGATCAAATAGTTGAAAATGATCCATTAGTTGATTTATTTTACGAATTAATTGATCTTGGAGCAATTTTTGAAGGAGATATTTGTTATGGTTCATATATTTTTCTAATTGACTCTGATACAAGATTTCCCGACTTAAAGAATAACGGTTGTTTAAAAATACTTATAAAAGATATTATGTTAGATGGTGAAGATACTGTATTATACATGCAATGTTTTACAGCACCATACTTAAGTGTTAAAACTTTATCTGAAAAGTGTGTATTCCATTTTACTTGTCATATTTATAATGGAATTATGGTTGGTACATCTATGAATAATATGGCACCTTTAGTAGGTCATAATGCTTTATTAAATTTAAAATTAATTGATAAAATAGCATTAATAGACCCAATAAATAACTATAAATACTATTGGTCTGAAGATAGAATTTCAGAGGATTTTGATTGTATGATGAGAGGTTGTGAACATGGATATATTGGAAGATATATATCTAGTGCTGGAATGTTTTTAGAAGGAATTTCATTTAATTATATGACAGAATATTTCAAAGTTAGTAAATTTGCTTGTGGAGCAGCTGAATTAACATTTAATCCAGTTAATAAATGGTGTAAAAATAAAGGTGGCTTTTTTTCTCAAAATATAATTGGTTTTATTACATGTAAAGAAATAGAATGGTATAATAAAATAAGTATACTAGCATACATTTTAAATTTTATTGCTATTGCTCAAAGTCATTTTTCAATGTTTTATAATCTTATTTTTTTTGAAGAATTATTTGATGTATTGCCTTTTTTTTTACTACCTGTAAATTTAATGTGGGAAGGAATAATAGTATGGGGAGGAATAAATACAATTGTTAATCTTATTTTTTCAAGAAGAATGATGTTTAATACGAGTAAAGTATTAGTTCAACAATTAAGAGAATTATTTTTTACGTCAGCATTGTATGGTTCTTTATCGGTAAGATTTTCAATGATGTATTTATGTCATTTATTTAACTGGAATATTAATTTTGGTGCTACTCAAAAAGATAATGAAAGAGTTTTTTTAATAGATTGGATAAAATCTACAAAATATGAATGTATTGTTTATACGTTCTATTTAATATGTATTTGTGTACGTTTATTTTTATTTCCAATTATATCTTATTTTCATACTTTTTATTTTGGTTGTTTACCGTTATTTATGAGCATTTTTTGGTATTGGTTTGGTCCAATATTTTTTGATATTATTCCAGGTAGTAAAGATAAAACAAATACAGTTACATATGATAATGAAGTCAAAATGTTTGAAGATAAATATGGAACCCAAATACCTAATTCTAAATTATTCATTAGTTCTACAAATAATTCAAAAACTAAAATTAATGAAAATGACGTAAATGATAAAAAAAATAAAATATATGTAAATTTTGGAAAAGTAGAAGAAATCCAATGAAAATATATATCAAAAATAGATAAATATTTAGGATAAATATATATGTAATGAAAAATATATTTTCTCTCTTAATTTTATAATGACAAAGACAATTAACGGTAAAAAATACGAAATGTTAGTTGGAAGTCGTGCTCAAGTCTGGCATGGAACCTCTTACAAAACTTCAGGTGGATTAAAAAAAAGTGATTTAATGATGAACAAAGCTGGTCGTATTGTTTCGAAAGAAAAACATAATACTGCTAAAAAAGAAAAACGTTTGTTAAAAGCTGGTTATGGAACTAAGAAAGGACATTTTGGATTTGTTCGTTTAGGAAGTTCTAAAAAAGGTTCTCGTAAATCTAGAAAAATGAGAGGTGGTGCTATGCTGCCTTTATCTCCATCTCCATATAATGGTAAAGGGGTTGGAACATCAGGTGTTGATATTCAGTTTGTAGCCGGAAATGCTACATCATAAATTGTAGATTAAATTTATTTTCATAATTATTTTTTGAATAAACTTTATTTCAAAAAATAAAAAACTAATTTTTAGAAAAATACGTAAAAATTTATTTTAATAAATATTTCATGAATATATAATGTTAAAAATAAAATTTGGTACAAATGAAAAAAATAAGGATGTAACCGAGATAGTTTATAAAAAATTAATGAAACAAAATATAATTTTTATTCAAAGCAATGATGAAAATAGAGTACCTTATTTTACCGACCCAGCTGTAGGAGAATTCAAATCGATTTTTATTACAGATGAAAATAATGTAACTAAAGAATATCCTGGATTTCTTCATATTTTTATAGATACAGCGAATAATAACAAGATTTATACAGAAAATATACCACAATATATTTTAGATATATTTCCTAATTATAATATTGATGATAAATTATTATCTATTCAGAGACAAATTAAAATAAATTTTGGTACATTTGAGCAAGAATTTCCTGAGCAAATTATGTCATTACTTTATTTAAAAGGAGACGAAAAAGTATTGGAAATTGGTAGTAATATAGGAAGAAATAGTTTAATTATTAGTTATATATTAAGTCAAAAACAAAATAATAATTTTGTTACTTTAGAATGTGATTATGAAATATGTAAAAAATTAAAACATAACAGAAACATTAATAATATGAATTTTTTTATTGAAAATTCTGCTTTATCTAAAAGAAATTTAATTCAAAAGGGTTGGGATACTATTGAAAGTGATGTAGTTTTAGAAGGTTATAAAAAAGTAAATACAATTACTCTGAATGAACTATATGAAAAATATAAAATCGATTTTGATACTTTAATACTTGACTGCGAAGGTTCTTTCTATAATATATTAATAGATATGCCTGAAATATTAGATAATATAAAGTTAATTATTGTTGAAAATGATTATGATAAATTGTACAAAAAAGAATATGTTGATGACATTTTAAAGAAAAATAACTTTTACGTTGATTATTTTAGAGCAGGTGGAGGGCGTGTTTGTTCTGATAATTTTTTTGAAGTTTGGAAAAGAGATTTGTAATTAAGCTATAAATTTATAATTTTATAAATTTTTATCTAATAACCATTCACTTGAAATAAAATTATCATAAATAATATGATCAGGTAATTTTAAATATAAATACTTTTCAAAATAACGTTTACTTACTATTAATTTAGGTGACTGAGTTATTTTATATTTACAATAATAATTGTAAGCTTCATCAAACGATAATAATGATAAAGTATCATTATTTTCTTTTTTAAAAAAATTTTTTATAAATACAAATGAATCATTAATATCTTTTTGTTTATCCCATAAAGTACTAATTATATTTAAAATAAATTTATCTTCAACAATTTCCGTATTTGGAAAAAAATGATATAAAATCTTTATTATATTTTCTTCACTAATATTTCCTGATTTAATACCAATTCCAGATCCATTATAATTTTGTTTTATCCATATTTTAAATAATTTACATATTTCGTCTATTTCAATATAATTTTCAAAATAACTTTCAGAAAAAACTTCTATAGAAAAATAAGTATATATAATTGTAGTATTCCAAAATTGAATAAAGTCACTTATAATTGGTAAAAATTTACTTGTTATATGTAAAAAAGAATCACAATTTTCATCATATGTAAATTTATCTTTTAAAAGACCTTTAAGAGTAGTAGAATATATAATGTTAGGTAACGAATTACTTGAAATAAATTGTTTCCAAAGAAAATGAATATTTTTCCATTCTATTTTAGAAATAATATTTCCGTTTACAGAATTTGAGTTATTTGGAAATATTGTTTCTAAATTTATATTCACTTCCTGAATATAATTATTACAAAATTCATGTAATACATCTTGTTGACTTTTATTTTTAATATAAAAAGCATAGGATTTCAATTCTTCATCCTCAGCATTATTTTCAATAAAATTATCAGAATTACCATATCTATTAGAATAATGAGAAGCTACACATAGTAAATTTAATCCAATATTTTTTATAATATTTTTCCATAATTCGAGAGAAAAACTTTCATTTGTTTTTAATAATCTACAATTTTCATAAGAATGATTTTCATGATATTTAGTCATAAAGTTTGACGTTGTAGAAGAATTGCCAATACATAAAAAAGCAATGTTATCAATTTCATTCAAAAACTTTTTTGTTTTGGAGTTTACAAGAAAAATAAGATGTATATTTTTTTTCAAAATATTATCACCTATTATAGTTAAAAAATACTTGACTTGATTTTTGCTTGTGAAAATAGAAGGATAAAGAGTATTAATGATATGTTGAATTGTTAGTGATTCAGGTATAGAAGTGAATAAACTTCTCTCTTTTATTTGTTTAATAATATTGATTTTTGTTCTATATTTCCATTGAAGAAGTATTCTAGCATTAGAAATATTAGACAATAAATTATGAAGAATATCGTCTTCTTTTACAACAAGATAATCTATACCATTATATTCGTAAAAATAATTACTGTTGGATAAATAATAATAATGGTTTTTACTTAAAAAAACTTTTATAAATATTTCTTTTTCTGAAACCAAGAAGTTATTTCTATTTACTCTTTTTTCGTGATTTTTTAATTCATTTTCAAGAGTATTTGGTAAATAATTAACAATATGGTTATGTATTCTTTGAATCATATATGGATTAGAATTATATTGATTGTATAAATTTGAAACAGAAGAAATACATTTATCTAATATTGATAAATCATTTGTATCATAAGTTGATACTGAATCTATTTTGGAAAATACGTTATTTAATGATATGTCATTGCGATTGTCATTGCCATTCGATAATAAATTATTTTCTTTCATCATTACTTATAATTAATTAATTTAATATTAATATAAGTTTTTATATTATTATATTATATAACATCATTAATTTGAATAATATGACTAAAAAAACGATGAAAATAAATAAAAGATATTTGCCAACCATACTTTCTAGAAAAGACAGGAATAAACAAAAAAAAATGTTATTAAAATCCAAAAAATTATATAAAAAAGAAATTTATTATACACGAAAGCGTGTTTCTAGTTACAAGTCGAAAACATCTTCTCATATTAAAAATGCTGTAAAATTATATAAAGTTCCAAAAATAGATGCTACTAATGAACTTGTAAAAGCTTCAGGATGTTCAAAGTCCGCTTTAAAAAAAATTATCCGTAAAGGAGAAGGAGCTTATTTTTCGTCGGGTTCTAGACCAAATCAAACAGCACAAAGTTGGGGTAAAGCACGTTTAGCAAGTGCTTTAACCTCTGGAAAAGCAGCAGCAGTAGATTATAAAATTTTGGAAGACGGATGTAAATCGAACTCGAAAGCTTTATCATTGGCAAAGAAAGCAAGAGAGAAATATGGATATGGGAGAAGAAGAGCTGTAAAAACCAAAATAATAATTTAGAAAATGTTTTATAAAATGTTTTATAAAAATTTACTAAACAAATTTCTAAATTATTTTATAACATAAGTATTTAAAGATTACAATAAAAATACATTATAATGTCAAATACATCTACATCTTCTATGTCTAAATCTACATTTTCTCATCCTGGTAATGTTTTAACTATAAAAACAGTTCAAATAGCTCCATTTCGTACCTTAATGACTGCTTTAAAAGATATTTTATTAGAAACTAATATTACTTTTCAACCGGATGGAATTCGAATTATCAATATGGATAAATCTCATACTATTTTAGCACATTTATATTTAGCTGCACAAAATTTTGAGTTTTATGAGTGTAAAAAAGAAAAAATTATTATTGGCGTTAACATGTTTCATTTATTTAAATTAATAAATTCCATTGATAATGATGATACTTTAACTATGTATATTGAAAATGCTGACTATGTAGATGGAATTGTTTCGCATTTAGCTTTGAAATTTGAAAATGGTGAAATTAAGCAATGTAAAACACAAAAGTTGAGATTGATTGAACCAGAAATGGAAGAACTTGAATATCCAGATGTAAAATTTTCATCTATTATTAATTTACCTTCTGCTGACTTTCAGAAAATTATTCGTGATTTATCTTGTATTTCTGACAAAGTAGAAATAAAATCAGTTGGAAATGAATTAATTTTTAAATGTTCTGGACAATTTGCGTCTGCTGAAATTCATCGTGCCGAATCAGATGGTAGTATGGGATTTATTTTGAAACAAAATTCTTCGAAAGTTATTCAAGGTGAATTTTCATGTAAAAATTTGGGTTATTTTATAAAGTGTACTAACCTATGTTCGCAAATTGAAATTTACTTGGAAAATGATTTACCATTAGTTGTAAAATATAATGTAGCAAGTCTTGGAGAGATAAAACTATGTTTATCATCACTCCCATCGTCATAATTTTTATTTATTTGTATAACAAAAATATATTTTATAATATTACACTTTTTTATTTTTTGCCGTTAAATTCGGCGTTTTTTAATGAGAAAAGGTGTAATGAAGGACTTTATTTTTAGAGCAAAAATTATTAAATCTGTATTTTTAGTTAGTTAAATCAAATTATACTTAGCATCATTTTTATTTTTAGTTAATTAAATAAATTAATATTATAATTATTTTTTATAACATTATTTTATACTAATAGTTATGAGTTTGTATTATGCACAAGCCACAGCTGTTGGGAAAGCATTTACATCTACTGGAGTTCTTGTTACTACTACATCGTCTGCTTCAGCAACATCTAAAATAAGTTATGCTGATGCTTATAATACAGCATATAATATTGCTTTAAATACTGCTAATAGTATTGCTCAGAACGATGCAAATGTAATTGATCAAGTATTATCATTAATTGGAAATACTGGTAAGACAGGATATACTGGTTTTACAGGTTATACTGGTTATACAGGATATAAAGGACCAACTGGTGATAAGGGCTTAGTAGGAGATCCAGGAGGTTTTACAGGTTATACAGGTTATACAGGTTACACTGGATATACAGGTTATACAGGTTATACCGGATATACAGGTTATACTGGTTATACCGGTTATACTGGACGTACAGGTTTTACAGGGTATACTGGATATACAGGTTATACAGGGTACACTGGACGTACTGGTTATACAGGGTACACTGGACGTACTGGTTATACAGGATATACTGGTTACACTGGTTATACTGGACGTACAGGTTATACTGGATATACTGGTTACACAGGTTATACAGGTTATACGGGACGTACAGGTTACACTGGATATACTGGTTACACAGGTTATACTGGTTACACTGGATATACTGGTTATACTGGACGTACAGGTTATACTGGTTATACTGGATACACTGGTTATACTGGACATACAGGTTATACTGGTTACACTGGTTATACTGGTTATACTGGTTATACTGGATATACAGGAGTTACTGGTTATACTGGTTACACAGGTTATACTGGTTATACTGGATATACAGGTCCACAAGGTATTCAAGGTATTCCTGGAGGTAGTACAGGATACACTGGATATACAGGATTTACAGGACACACAGGTTATACTGGTCCAACAGGATATAAAGGTCCAGTTGGTGATCCAGGAGGTAGTACAGGCAGTACAGGTAGTACAGGTTACACTGGATATACGGGTTACACAGGTTATACAGGATACACAGGATATACTGGATATACTGGATATACTGGATATACTGGATATACTGGACGTACAGGTTATACTGGATATACAGGTTATACTGGTTACACTGGTTATACAGGTTACACTGGACGTACAGGTTATACAGGTTACACTGGATATACTGGTTATACTGGATACACTGGTCGTACAGGTTATACTGGTTACACTGGATATACAGGTTATACTGGATACACTGGTCGTACAGGTTATACTGGGTACACGGGTTATACTGGTTACACTGGATATACAGGTTATACTGGATACACTGGACGTACAGGTTATACTGGTTACAGTGGATATACAGGTTATACTGGATATACTGGACGTACAGGTTATACAGGTTACACTGGATATACTGGTTACTCTGGATATACTGGATATACTGGTTACACTGGACATACTGGTTATACTGGATATACAGGTTACACTGGATATAGTGGTCATACTGGTTATACTGGTTATACTGGTTACACAGGATATACAGGAGTTACTGGTTATACAGGATTTACTGGTTATACCGGATACACTGGATACACAGGTCCACAAGGTATTCAAGGTATTCCCGGAGGTAGTACAGGATACACTGGATACACAGGATTTACAGGACACACAGGTTATACCGGCCCAACAGGATACAAAGGTCCAGTTGGTGATCCAGGAGGTAGTACAGGATCTACAGGCTATACAGGTTACACTGGATACACCGGTTACACTGGATACACCGGTTATACAGGTTATACAGGATACACCGGTTATACAGGTTATACAGGATATACCGGTTATACAGGTTATACGGGTTACACTGGATGTACGGGTTATACTGGATATACTGGTTACACAGGAGTTACTGGTTACACTGGACTTACTGGTTATTCGGGTTACACAGGATATACTGGTTATACTGGTTATACTGGTTACACAGGTCCGCAAGGTATTCAAGGCATTCCTGGAGGTAGTACAGGATATTCTGGATATACTGGATTTACAGGACACACAGGTTATACTGGTCCAACAGGATACAAAGGACCAGATGGTGATCCAGGAGGTAGTACAGGATACACTGGTTACACTGGATATACGGGTTATACAGGTTACACTGGACGTACAGGTCATACAGGTTACACTGGATATACGGGTCATACAGGTTACACTGGACGTACAGGTCATACAGGTTACACTGGATATACGGGTTATACAGGTTATACTGGAGCTACAGGTCATACAGGTTACACTGGACGTACGGGTTATACAGGTTACACTGGATATACTGGTTATACAGGTTACACTGGGCGTACAGGTTATACAGGTTACACTGGAGTGACTGGTTATACTGGTTACACTGGAGTTACTGGTCATTCAGGTTACACTGGATATACTGGTTATACTGGTTACACTGGATACACTGGATACACAGGTCCACAAGGTATTCAAGGTATTCCCGGAGGTAGTACAGGATATTCTGGATATACTGGATTTACAGGACATACAGGTTATACTGGTCCAACAGGATACAAAGGTCCTGATGGTGATCCAGGAGGTAGTACAGGACATACAGGTTATACTGGTTATACTGGATGTACAGGTTACACTGGAAGTACAGGTGGTACAGGTTACACTGGACATACAGGATTTACAGGACATACAGGTTATACTGGTTATACAGGATACACTGGTCATACTGGTTATACAGGTTACACTGGACATACAGGTTACACTGGATTTACAGGTTACACTGGATTTACAGGTTACACTGGAGTTACTGGTTATTCAGGTTACACTGGATACACTGGATACACAGGTCCACAAGGCATTCAAGGCATTCCTGGAGGTAGTACAGGATACTCTGGATATACTGGATTTACAGGACATACAGGTTATACTGGTCCAACAGGATATAAAGGTCCAGTTGGTGATCCAGGAGGTAGTACAGGTTTCACAGGACACACTGGAAACACTGGTTTCACAGGATATACTGGAGTTACTGGATATACTGGATTTACTGGATTTACAGGATATACTGGATATTCTGGATATACTGGATATACTGGATATACTGGATATACTGGATATACTGGATTTACTGGATTTACTGGATACACCGGTTATACTGGATATACTGGTTTTACAGGATTTACAGGACATACAGGACACACCGGTTTTACGGGTCATACAGGGTTCACAGGTTATACTGGACGTACGGGATATACTGGATTTACAGGATATACTGGTTATACTGGTTGTACAGGATACACTGGACACACTGGTTTCACAGGATTTACAGGATATACAGGAGTTACAGGATTTACAGGATATACAGGAGTTACAGGACACACGGGTTTCACAGGATATACTGGACATACTGGTTTTACGGGAGTTACAGGACACACAGGTTTCACAGGATATACAGGACACACAGGTTTCACAGGATATACAGGACACACGGGTTTCACAGGATTTACAGGACACACTGGATTTACAGGACACACCGGTTTTACAGGATTTACAGGACATACTGGTTTTACAGGACACACCGGAAACACAGGACACACCGGTTTTACAGGATTTACAGGACATACTGGTTTTACAGGACATACAGGATACACAGGATATACTGGTTATACTGGACATACTGGTTTTACGGGAGTTACAGGACATACTGGTTTCACAGGATATACTGGACACACAGGTTTTACAGGAGTTACAGGATTTACAGGACATACTGGTTTTACAGGATTTACAGGACATACTGGTTTTACAGGATTTACAGGACATACTGGTTTCACAGGACACACAGGATACACCGGTTTTACAGGAGTCACAGGACACACTGGTTTTACAGGAGTTACAGGACATACCGGTTTCACAGGACACACTGGATACACAGGATATACTGGTTTTACAGGAGTCACAGGACATACTGGTTTCACAGGATTTACAGGACACACTGGTTTTACAGGAGTTACAGGACATACTGGTTTCACAGGACACACTGGATACACCGGTTTTACAGGAGTCACAGGATACACTGGTTTTACAGGAGTTACAGGACATACCGGTTTCACAGGACACACTGGATACACAGGATATACTGGTTATACTGGTTATACTGGACACACTGGTTTTACAGGAGTCACAGGACATACTGGTTTCACAGGATTTACAGGACACACCGGTTTTACAGGATTTACAGGACACACCGGTTTTACAGGATTTACAGGACACACCGGTTTTACAGGATTTACAGGACACACCGGTTTCACAGGATTTACAGGACATACTGGTTTTACAGGAGTTACAGGACATACCGGTTTCACAGGATTTACAGGACACACCGGTTTCACAGGACACACAGGACATACTGGTTTCACAGGACACACAGGACACACCGGTTTTACAGGACACACAGGACACACAGGACACACAGGACACACCGGTTTTACAGGATTTACAGGACACACTGGTTTTACGGGATTTACAGGACATACTGGTTTTACAGGAGTTACAGGACATACCGGTTTCACAGGACACACCGGACACACAGGTTTTACAGGAGTTACAGGACATACTGGTTTCACAGGATTTACAGGACATACAGGATATACAGGATATACCGGTTACACTGGACATACAGGATTTACAGGACATACTGGTTTCACAGGACATACAGGTTTCACAGGATTTACAGGACATACCGGTTTCACAGGATTTACAGGACACACTGGTTTTACGGGATTTACAGGACATACTGGTTTTACAGGAGTTACAGGACATACCGGTTTCACAGGACACACAGGACACACAGGTTTTACAGGAGTTACAGGACATACTGGTTTCACAGGAGTTACAGGACATACAGGATATACAGGATTTACAGGACACACTGGTTTTACAGGATATACGGGACACACTGGTTTCACAGGACACACAGGACACACTGGTTTTACAGGACACACTGGTTTTACAGGATATACGGGACACACTGGTTTCACAGGACACACAGGACACACTGGTTTTACAGGACATACAGGATATACCGGACACACCGGTTTCACAGGACACACCGGATTTACAGGATATACAGGTTACACTGGACATACAGGTTTTACAGGATATACTGGACACACTGGTTTCACAGGACACACAGGATATACAGGATATACAGGTTACACTGGATATACCGGTTACACTGGATATACAGGATTTACAGGATATACAGGATTTACAGGACACACAGGATTTACAGGACATACAGGATATACAGGATATACCGGTTACACTGGATATACAGGATTTACAGGATATACAGGACACACTGGTTTCACAGGACACACCGGATTTACAGGATATACTGGACACACAGGTTTCACAGGACACACAGGATTTACAGGTTATTCAGGTTATACAGGATACACAGGATATACAGGATATACCGGTTATACAGGATACACTGGATTTACTGGATATACAGGATATACAGGATACACTGGACACACAGGTTTCACGGGATTTACAGGATATACAGGATATACAGGATATACAGGATATACTGGTTATACTGGATATACAGGTCATACAGGTTTCACAGGATTTACAGGATATACAGGTTATACAGGATTTACAGGTCATACAGGTTTCACAGGATATACTGGATTTACTGGATATACTGGATATACTGGATACACTGGACACACTGGTTTCACAGGATATACTGGATTTACTGGATATACTGGTTATACTGGATATACTGGACACACTGGTTTCACAGGATTTACAGGTCATACAGGTTTCACAGGATTTACAGGGTTTACAGGTTTCACAGGATATACTGGATTTACTGGATATACTGGTTATACTGGATATACTGGACACACTGGTTTCACAGGATTTACAGGACACACCGGTTTTACAGGATATACAGGATTTACAGGTTATTCAGGTTATACAGGATACACTGGATTTACTGGATATACAGGTTATACAGGTTATTCAGGTTATACAGGATACACTGGATTTACTGGATATACAGGTTATACAGGTTATACAGGTTATTCAGGTTATACAGGATACACTGGGTTTACTGGTTATACTGGATATACTGGACACACTGGTTTCACAGGATTTACAGGATATACAGGTTATACTGGACACACCGGTTTCACAGGATTTACAGGATATACAGGATACACTGGTTATACAGGATATACTGGATTTACTGGATTTACCGGATATACTGGTTATACTGGATATACTGGACACACTGGTTTCACAGGATATACAGGATATACAGGATATACAGGATATACAGGATTTACAGGTTATTCAGGTTATACAGGATACACTGGATTTACTGGACATACAGGTTATACAGGTTATACAGGTTATTCAGGTTATACAGGATACACTGGGTTTACTGGTTATACTGGATATACTGGACACACTGGTTTCACAGGATTTACAGGATATACAGGTTTCAAAGGATT
>Ga0214923_10003803_pt1 | contig 18682 bp, 20 predicted proteins | sample LL1510_MetaG_FD_177993 | JGI IMG/M metagenome (GOLD analysis project Ga0214923, IMG submission 177993) | Freshwater microbial communities from Lake Lanier, Atlanta, Georgia, United States - LL-1510 | ecosystem: Environmental > Aquatic > Freshwater > Lake | place: USA: Georgia | collected... | reverse complement strand
TTTACACCTGCCACGGCGATAGTGATATTGTTCACACTCGCATTGCCACTTTCGTCTTTAATTACTAATACCTTACCATTACCCGCAAGTGCGGCTAAAGGCAAAGTGATCGTAACCAGGTTTGTCGACGTATCGACGCCTATGTAGTGGTCAGTGGTGCTTGCTATGTATATAGGATCAGATACACTTGTTCTTTTGATTGTAGAAGCTGTAGAGCCTGATTGCGGCGTATATTTAACGAACGTGGCCATCCCTTATGCCATTTCTACCACAATTATGGGATTAGGTCTATGATAACATAGCCTACAGTGCCCGTAAAAGAATTATCACTTGCTGAGATAGTAAAGGAAGCTCCGTTTGTTCTAGCAGAGATCCAAACTCCTGGATTTATGGTAGGTGCTCCTGTTTGGGCTGTAAGAAGAATTACTGAATTTGCGGTAATACCCGTGTTGGTTACAGTGACTGAATTGGTGCCTCCCCCCGGGAAAGCTCCTGTTACGCCTATTTTGGAATTGGCACCGCCATCTTTTATAGCTATTCCATATCCAGCAGTGGAGACCGTCATACCGTAGGTAGCAGTGACTGCGGCATTAAAAGTTAAGGTTTGGGAGCTAGGGGTGTTATTGAATTTGCCGTAAATAAGGGCATTTGTTTGCTGTAAAGCATAACTTGTGCGATCTCTGTTGTCTATAAAAAGTTCGTCAGCTTGATTGGTATTATACCGTCCTGCCGAATAGCCTAAAAATACGTTTCTTGTGGCAGTAGCGTTATTCATCCCGCGCCCGGCGTACGCACCGATGCTGGTGTTATAACCGCCCATGTCAATGCCGCCGTTTCCGCCTGACAATGCTCCAACGGCTACACCGTAACCGGTACCTCGGTTAGTAGCTCCATAGCCAATTGATACCGTGTAGTCTGTAAGGTACGATCCGCAAAGACCTCCGATTGAAGTTGAGTAATTTCCGTTAGAATTTGAAGTTTGACCGATAGAAACGGAATAAAGTCCAGCTTGTGCCTTATCCCCTACTGATACAGACTGGGAACCGCTAGCATTGGTTCTACTGCCAACGACTACGCTTTCAATTATATTGGCTGGAGGATTGCTCCCAGTATTAACCATTCCGATAATTGTATTATTTTGTCCTGTGGTTATGTTGGAAGCTGTGTCTCCGATTAGTACGTTATATTGAGCCGAAGTTATTGATGTGGTGTTAGTAGAAACAATAACACTATTCGCGTTAACCATTCCTGTGGGTTTGGTTTGACCTAAAATAATAGTATTAGCTGGATATGCAGCATCACTTGACCCTAATCCTACCGTTCTCCATTCAGATGCGCTTGCAGTAGAATATAATACCTTATCTTTAGAGTATGAAGGTAAACTTGCAGGAGCGGCCCAAGTTCCATCAGCTCTTAAAAAGTTTGTAGTCCCTCCGCCTGAAGCTGGGGTCAATCCTTTTAAAGATGAAGTAAAAGTGTCTAAAAGAGCTGTAACCTGTGTACCAGTTAAATCCGAGGGGGCTCCCGTAGATCCGCTTACATTTCCTTTAATGGTATTGTTAACCATTTGAAATAGTTTGGCGTTTGTAACTACGTTATTGGAAATCGTAGCTGCCGCAGATCCAGGTCCAGAAGCCGTTATGTCGGAAGTAAGAGCTGTAATATAATTGCCAGAAGCTTGTTTTCCGTTTAATTGTGTTTGAATACTGCTAGTTACACCTTTTACGTAGCTAAGTTCAACTAAAGAAGGGTAAACTGTTGTATCGAGAGAAACTATGTTTCTAGAGGCATCCGAACCTAAGATTGTATTGATAGTAAGGGAGTCTAGATTTATGGCTGTTTTAGCGTATACGCGTCCAGGACGGGATGCTGAGGGGGCACCTATGTTGTAGGTACCATCGGCTGTAGAAAGAAGGTTTCCTGAGCTTATAGACCATCCTACGCTGTCTTTAATTAGCTTACCGGTTACGCCATCAAAGATTGCAATGTTAAGGTCTGCGGCTGCGGCTGGACCAGCTACCTTAGCGGCTAAAGCGCTATATACTGCGTTTTCGCTAGGGGACGTTGCTGTAACTCCTGAAGTGATTGTTTGAGTGACCGGGGTGGCCCAGGATAGAGATGTACCGTCTGTGTATAGGTATTTACCAGCTTGCCCTGCTTGAGAAGGCAAAGTTAGGCTGGTGGAAGGTAAATATGTAACGTAGGTGCTCATTTTAGTCCCCTAATCGTTTGTAAGTAACAAATCCATCCATTGAACCCGTACCGCTTGTACGAGTGTATTTGATTCTTAGGTAAGGCATTGCACTTCCATACAAGTCAATAGCAATAGGGCTTGTGTTTGTTGGAATAGCGATGTTAGTTGCTGGGTTTCCGTTAACATTTAGGTAAAGAGACGAAAAATTAACGTTATCCAAGCTTCCTTGTACTTCAATCACGCCCACAGGAGATCCTGTATAGTTTAATTGAATACCCACAAGGTCTACTTGCAAGGTAGACGGCAAAGCAGCTGTAAAATCAGCACCCATGCTCTGCGCAGCTATGAATTTAACCGGTTTTAGTACTAGTTTCATTTATTTCCTCTTGTTCTTTCTCTCATTTGCATAGGAGTAGCGTCTAAGTTGGGTAGTTTCGAAAAACTTGCTTTAAATTGTGTCCCTCTTCCCTTTGGTGCCTGACCTTTAGGCATAGGGGGGATATATAATGCTTGATTTGCCATTATATTCTGCTGTCTTACGGAGCTTTCTAGAGGTTGCCCTAAGAAAAGACTCAATCCTAATCGAGTGTTAAACGGTATATTTATTTTTTTAGCTTCGGACTCGATCATTTTGTTTACAATTTTTTGACTGAAGCTTTTGTGTAAGGCCGGATAAATGGTTGAAAACGTTTTAATATCTTCTGGCGTAATAGTTCCGTCTTGAATGTGCTTTAAAATCATTAAAGGCTGCTCAGCAATAGCCAAAGCTTTATTATATTTAGCTTTTTCAGCATCTGAAGGCTGCCTTGGCTTGTCCAATATGCCCTCTTTTCCCGTATTAGGCTGAATACTGGATAAATATTGAGAAGCGCGGGCTGCTAGGGCCGTTGTGCTAATAGCGTGATCTGGCATGTAATGAGCTAAATCTCCTGACGCGTTTTCAAGCTTTGTGGGATCTTGTTGAGATGCTTGAACTGAGCTGTGTAATAAATTTAAACTTTTTTGACTGGGAATTAAAGAAGCTTCAACCGCTACGGCACCTGGTTTAAATAAATTGTTTATTCCACGTTCAATATTGGATTGAGCTCTGTACGCGGCTTTGGCCATTTTAAACATGGCGTTAAATCCTGGAGCGGATACCGCTTCTTTGCCTGCTAACATTCTAAGATATGAAAGTTTTAAAGCATCTGGAGCATCTTTAGCAAGAAATTGTGCCGTACGACCCATCAAAGCGCCTAAAACTGGTGTTCCTTTTGATAAACCAATTAAAGCACCAACAGCGGACATCATATTCTTTTTATTAAGTTCAATGCCTTCTGGCGATCCAGACTTACCAATTTTTTCAGGAATAGCTCCAATAACTTCTTTTATATTTTGTAATTTCTCCATTTGTTCTGGAGAAAACATAAATTCTTTAAGCTCTGGTGGAAGATTTTCTACAGCTTTAAACAAAGCATTTCTGTTAAACTCACCTTTTGCAGTTTGTCTTAATGGCAAGTTGTCAATATGATACTGTTTTACAAGTTCCGCGGTTTCTGGAAATCTTTCTTTTAAGAAGGAAAGAAGTGCTGCATCTTTTTTGGTGCCTAATCTGGACGCTAAGGCTTCTGCTGGAAGGTCCATTTCATTTGTTAACTTTTTAATAAAATCTTTAGGGGAAGTGTAGCGCCTTATCCCTATTTTATCACCGGTTGTTTCCAAGAAATTGCTTAATTCAGCATAATTTCTATTAGCTGAAGAAAGTCTTTCAATTATTTCTGGAGATTGATCTTTTAAAGCTAATTTTAAAGCATCTTCTTTCGAGGCATCAAAAAGAGGATTAATAAGTCTTTTTAAATTGTTTAATTCTTTATCTCTAAATTCTGTTTTAAAATCTGACACTACTTTTTCATATTGAGGAAAAGTTTTAACATTGTCAAGGCTTTTTTCTAATCTATTGATAACAGCTAATTCAGGACTTCCTTCTGTGACATGAAAATTATTCTCTAAAGCTGTTTTTGTGATAGCATCCCTAAGATTTCTTTTTACCTCATAAGGCATTGGGGCATTTTTTGTATATTTCCCAATCTCTTCGTATCTTTTAGAAGCATCTTCGGCTAATGGAGCTAAAGTTTCTTTAATACTTTCTCTCATTTTATTGCCATGTTCAAAATTAGATGTCTTTTCTCCAATATCTTCGACTGTTTTGCCTAAAGTTTCTAAAGTAGCTTTATTTATGTTTTCTTGTAAATTTTCAAAAGAAGCTTTAACTTCTTGTCCAGCTTTAGTAGCTGCTGATTCTCTTAATTCTTGATAAGCTTGTTTACCTGCATCTGTCAATGCACCTTCCATAGCTGGATCAAGAGGTATGCCAGCTTTAGCTGCTTTTTCTGCAGCTGCTGTTAACGGGGTACCTTCCTCTGAAGCTGCTTTTACTGCGTTTAAAACTTTTTCTAACTTAGGTCCTACAGTGACATTCCACAGCCCACCTACGCCAAAATGAAGACCAGCTCCGACTGCTCCGCCCATAATAGAAGAAAGAGCTATATCAGACATAGCGGAACTTACGGTTTGTTCTGGATCTTGGGCAAAAGCTTTAGAAACTTCATCACCGGCTTGAAATAAAGCCATTTCAGCCATTTGCTTTACGCCTGTAGCGGCTACTCTGGAAGCAAATGTAGCTTCCCCAAGACCTACAAATTTTGCTGCTGCTTGGCCTGCTGCACCTAGCTGCTTAGCCGCGCTAATTTCTGGCGCTAAAAGGCTTGACCCAATTAAACCGGTCACTTGACCTGCAGAATATAATCCTGGATTAACTTCCCTTCTTGCTCGAATGTCTTCTGGATCTTGTCCAGTCATTCTTTGAACAGCTGTGCTTAAACCAAAAGTAGCGGCCTCTCCTGCTCCTTCTGCAAATGTTTTTGCTTGTTGAAGAGGTGAAGAATATGTGGCATAATCTTGAAGTTTTTGCATCTCAGTAGGATCTAATTGTCTAAATCCTTGAGACATGGCATCATTAAATCTATTGTACGGAATATGTACAGTTTCACCTTGTGGATTGACAAGGGGAATGGAATGTGAGCCAGAAGATAAAAGTTGTTCTGCTTCCTGATTTGGGAGTTCTTCTGCTAATCCTGTTGAATTGTTAATAATTACTGGCATTATTTCCTAGTTTGTAATCTTGTTTGTGGAATTGGTTTTGCTACTTTTATTCTATGTCCGCTTAATGCGTCTGCGGCATTAGATTGAGCTTCCACCAAAGCTTTTTCTAAATTTTGTACTTTTTGTAAATCAGAAGCTCCAAAACTTGACACATCTATTTTATAAGGATTGATTAAAGTATTGACAGAATCTTTCGACATCCTAGCCCTTAACTCAGGGCTTGCTACAAGCTGTGCTGACACTTTAATTAATTGTTGATTTAATTGTTTTATATTTTGTCGTTCTTGTAAAGAAAAGATTTTACCTGACATACCTAAATTGGCTATTCTGCGCATTTCAGGCACTACTGTGTTTAAAGCTTGCCCTGCATCCGTATAAGTTTTGTAGGAAGCTCGGGCTTCTTTTTGCTCTGCTGGGGGCAAGGTATTAATCATCATGTTTACAACAGCCGGGCTAGATGTTTCTTTTCCAGCATATTGATTCATAACTTGAGCTTGAGACAATCTGTTTAAAGGACCTTCCTGAACAGCCATAAGTTGACCAATCATTTTATCATGATTTAACTTTGCTATTTGACTTCCTTGGGTAAGAGCTGATTGTTGCATTTTCAATTTAGCAAGTTCAATCATCTGAGCTCTTGTCATTTCTTCAGCTTGATCTTCATCTTTAAGCATTGCAAGGTTAGCTTTGTAAATAGTATTCTTCTTATCTAAAGAATTCTTTTGGGCTTCAATATCTTTATCAATCGCGCCCATAAGATATTTCATAGCCATGTTTTCTGTACCAGCGGCTCCAGCGCCTATTCCTCCAAGAATAAGACCAATAGCTGTCATTATTCTCTGACCTGTGCTCATGCTTCCTAAATATCTGTTAGGATCTATATCTGGATGACTGGCTAAAGATTGAATAGAATCTTGAACATGCTGTCTATTTTCATTATGTCTTTGTTGTCTTGCTTGTTCAAAGTTTTGTAAATCTACTATGTTTTGTTGTACTTGTTTTTGTTCTGCAGCGGCTCTAGCGGCTTCAGCTTGCCCTAATCCTTGCTCAGCTTGGATTTGTTGAGCTCCACCCATGACGGCAGCCTTAGCTCCCATTTCAGGCATCATTTGAGTTTGCGGTTCTTGAGGGGCCACTTCAGCTTGTTGCGGTGGCATGAAATTTTTATTCTCAACTTCTTGAACAGTGTTTAATTCAGCTACAGGTACAGATTCTGGCTGTGCGGCTGGTTGCCCTTTTAAAGCTTCAAGCCTGCTTTGAATATCTTCAGATACAGCTGGCTCGGAAATCTCTCCTCCATCCGCCATTTTTGATACAGGTATTTGCCTCATTTCGTTTTTTAATTTTTGAGGCATACCTTCATGAGCTACATGAATAACGTGACCTTCTGGATGTTCAAAAATTGTATGGCTTTTGGTCACACCTACTTTTTTAAAATCCTTGAAATCCATTACTTTTTCCTTTTGCTTTTTATTGCAACGGCTTTAGCAAATTGTGCTGCTTTATCTGGATCGCCTGACTTAGACCTTGGCACAACAATTTCACCAGGAGATAGCATTACGGGTACTTTATCATTTTTAAGACTATCACCCTTTACTTCAGCTTTTCCTGGAACCTTTTCTCCATAAGCCATCTTGTCACCTTCTAATAGGTGATCTATAAAAGTTTTATGAGGCTGATCAATTTTTCCGCCTTGAGCTTTACTCTGAGGGGCAGGAGCTGTCAAAGCCTGGGAAGCTGGTAATATAGCTCCAAGCGCTTGACCAAATATTCCACCTTGTCTTCCAGCAGTTTGTTGTTCAATACCTGCTTGTGTACGCTGTTGCTCGCCTAAAGCTCCTAAAGCTTGCTGCTGTGCTTGCAAAGAAGCGGAAGTTAGGGCTCCGGTAGCCTGAGCCTGTTGCGCGACCTGTTGTCCTGCTACTTGGCCCATTCCCATTTGTTGTAATCTTAATTGTTCTAAAGCGTTTATCTGTTCTTGTGCACGTAGGGTGGCGGCTTGAGAAGCGGCATTTTGTTGGGCACCCATACCGGCCATAGCCGCTTGACGTCCCACTAACCCTACGTTCTGACTAGCGCCGCGCTGAGAAGCTGCAAGGGCCGCTTGCTGGGCTCCGATGTTTCCAGCTTGCTGTGAAAGCATAGCCTGGGCTGCGCTAGGTCCTTGACCCTGTCCCATTTGTTGTAATTGTTGAGCAAGCTGTTGCTGTTGCTGAAACACTTGGGCTTGGTTTCCCAATCCACCTTGGGCTGCTACAGCTGCAGCAAATTCTTGCTGTCTTCTGATAGCATCCTGCTGTTGGGCGTAAGTTTGTTCAAGCTGTCCTTGCTGCAATCCGGACTGAGCTTCCCAGCCCATTCCCTTATTGCCACTAAACATACTTCCAATGAATCCCATTATCTAGTCCTTTTCGTTATCGCCATCATCTGCGGCGTTTAAATATAAAATCTTATGGTCAGGTAATGTTTTAAATCCGTATCGTTTTCCTAAAAGGTCAATACGGGGATGTTTGGTAATCCCTATAATCTGAGTATACCCTGCTGCGAGGCAAAAGTCAATTAAAAAACCGACTAGTTTGTTTAAACTTTCTCTTCTTAAACTAGGAATACTATTAGGGTCGCTAATGATTCCTTCTATTAATGCTATATTTGAATTTGTTAGCAATACCCAGCCGGCTACTCTATTGTCAACAATAAACCCGGTATTACTTAAAGCTCTTGGATCTGGAACAGCTTGCTTGTGTCCTTTATACCAAGAAACGATTAAAGGAAAGTCTTTGGAGCCTATCTTTCGAAGATTCTTCAACGTTCACCTCATTAAGCACACTATCCCTTAAGTGCTATTACTAACGCCGGACTTAGTAGATATTCTTATTTTATTGCCTATGTTACCTATTATAACAATTTATTCTCCCTTTGTCAAGCTTTTTCTTTATATTGTGCGGGGAAAACGTGTAAGTAGTTGAAATCAGGTACTTCAAAAAAATTATACCCGGGACGATTGGCCTTATTCAATAATCATGCCAACATAAGCGCGGTGGTAGGGGGGGTGCTTTAACTTGATGGCGTAATACTTGCAATCAAATTAAGTATGGTATGACCGTTGCATATAGTAATTAATTGGCTTAATAGGGGTGGTATGGGAATTGCAAAGGGGTGGCATACGATTGCGCACCAACAACCGCTTAGAGTGGCACGATAAATGCTTTACCTCGTGCCTAAATGCTGCAAGCCCAAAAGCCTGCAAATATGCTGCAATTGTGAAAAGATAATAACTAACTTATTGATATTATTAATTCATTTATAATTAATTAAAATATATATTGCAATACGATTTTAAGTAGAATATTATTGAATCATAGGCACAACGTAAAGGAATAAATAATGAAAAAACAATATACTATTCAAGACCACGGATTCAACAAATTAAGAAAAAAAGGAAATTTTGACTTTGGATTTTATGGGTATGGATTGGGTGATGTTTTGGTGTTTGATTCTAAAGAAGATGCAGAAGATATGCTTGCAAAGTTTTTAGGTGGATATTATAATGAAAAAAGACAAAATTATTACATTGGATAAAAAGGAGAACTATGAAAAAAGAAAATTGCATTGTTTGCAACCATTCAATAGATAATGAAGAAATTAAACTATTATCTAATGAGTTTAAACATTACCCCGCTCATAAAGAATGTTTCGATACATATGAAACTGCTGAAAATTTTCTTGAACACGCAATTGAACTATTAAACAAAGGAGAATAATATGGAATTCAAATGTTTAGGGTGCGGTAAAAGTCACAGTCAAGTAAGGCATATGATAATGCTTGAGATTGATACTTACAAAGGCATCTGCGATAGTTGTGTGGCTATTGCAGTGCGTAAGATTGCAGCTAAAGAACGCCAGAACAGAGTGATTACTAAAGAACCTATTTTGAAGGTCGTATGAAAAAGCTTATTTTGGTATTGACAGTGGCTTTGTTATTGGCGATAATCAATCTAACAAGGAGATAAATTATGAAATGCCCATTATGCGAACAAAAAGTGCCTAAAAATCAAGTAGTTGACTACATGGATGAGCAACAAAATAGATATAAATTATGCGGTCCATGTGCATATTACGAGGAAATAACAACTAATGAAGTATTAAAACTAAAAATTGAAGACTTAAAAAAGGCTTTAAGACTAGTTTTAGGAGAATAACATGCTTAAAGTAGATAATGGAAATTTAGTGATAGAGGAAGGTCCAGAACACGATTTCTATTTAGACGGTGCTTGGTATGTTGCGTACGTAAGATTGTATGGGGACGGCTCTCAGGACGTCGAAGTGTATTTACGCAACAATTTAAACAGTCAAGTAAGCGAAGAAGTTTATGAATATGCTTGGAGATTGTTTGAAGAACAAGGATTTATTTAACAAAGGAGACAATAAATGAAGGCAAGACTAGAAGATAGAGAAGTGGAAATAATTCAAATTGAGCATGGGCGAGACTACTGTGATAGCTATATAGTTGAAGCTTGTTTTTTAGATACAGGCGAAGATTTAAACGAAGAAGAACTCAATGAACTGACAGAGCTATATCAAGACTTGCTATATGAAGCGTGGATTGAACGCGCGTCATCTAGAGATTGCGATGTGGACTAATGATTAGAGCTTTATTCTATTTTATACCTGTAATGGGGCTCATTGCCTCTTTGCGGGTATGTTTGTTTTTTAAGCAGTGCAATGACGTCAGTTTGTTAGTAATATCGCTAACTTATGTGACATTGTTTTATTTAACTTTTAGGAGAAAATAATGTTAGATTTAACTACACCCTATTACTTTAAACAACTAAAGCAATACTATCAGTCAACACCATTGGAGCGATTCGAAGCTAATAGCGCGCGAGAACGTCGATTCACTCTTTGGGTTCTTTTAATATTCGTAAGTCTTTTTTCCAGTGCTCTAATCCATTTGGTTAGTTCACTTTGACGTTCTTGAGGCGTGTCGGTCTGCGATAGTTCTTCTTTGGCCTTTAAGATGGAATACTCGATTCTAAAGGCATTATCGCTGGCGTAAGCGACTTTAAACATGCGGTAACACCGTTTACTGCAATGAACTCTTGTGATATTTATCGCACCGTCTGGTGACCATTTATCACTTGCCTCAAAGGGGAGACGACATAGGTGGCATTGTTTGATTCTAGAACCCGGCATAGCTTGCAATTAGCACGAACCGTGCCACCCAATTGTGAAAATTATTTTTTCAATAACCATAAAAATTTGCCTTATTGATTTTCCGGGCCAGAATTCCTGAATTTTTAAAAAAAAGTTGACTAATCAAAGCATCTAATTTACAAAAGGTTCAAAAACTTGCTGAAAATAAAATCGGGTATACCCCCTGGTGTTATTTTTAAGATAGCCTTCTTAGCTCAGTCACTTTAAACTTAGTCTCATTATGCTCGTTGTCAATTACAACGGCATCTGTAGCAAGTAGCTCACTCACTTGCGCTCCATGCTCTCTGACTAATAACTTAACAAGTCTTACTTTATTATCAGGACACATGACAGCATCACCAATTCTTACAGGGAACTTCTCCACTTCATCAAGGTAATCCCTAAACATCTTCATTCGTTCAGCAGACTTATCCATATAGGCTTTCATCTTTGGTACAGATATTACATGGTGTCTGTCAATAGTTTCAGAAAGACCAAGTTCAATCGCCATCTTTTCTACTTTTTGAAAGTCTTTGTAATTCATACTATAACCCTGATTCTTTTAAAATTTTAAGTAGTTCTCTGCGGTAAATCTTTTTAATACCTTTGTCTCTTTTATGCCAATGCTTTTGTACTACATACATTTCGATAGCTAAAGTGAGGCGCATTATCTGGCCGTCTACGCAGATTTGCCAATTGCCTTTTCTGTCTCCATATTTGTTTTTAAAATATTCGTATGGTTTGAACATATATTATGACCTCTGTTGATCCGCGGAAAGTCTTGGGTACGTGCTCTTTGCACCAATAATAAGATTTAATCCAGTAAGCTGTATGCCAAACCCAGGCTCAGTGCCATACTGTGGATCAAAGATCTCAGTAATAGTCACTTGAAATGATTGGCATTTCTGTTTGTTTAAGAATATACGCCATTGTTCTACATTACCGGGACCACCGAATGGAGAACTAGTGCCGTAATAAGGATCGTTTCCAAAATTTTCAGAATGATTGCTTGAAGTAAGAAGAACGTTCTGACTTGGACTGGGATTGTAGTCATAAGCTATTGATATATTTAGTTTATGTGGCGATACATATTGCCCAAGCAAAGTCATCCAATATGAACGCTCAAAGCCTTGCACACCAGCAAGATTAAACCAGGCTGTGGTTAAAGAAAAAGTGGTAGGACCGGATACGATATTAAACGTACCCCATTGTTGATAGTAATAATCGTATAAAAGCATCTGACCAAGCTTGGCAGTGTCTAAGTACTTACCGGGTGTTTCTTGTAATACCTCACCATTTGCGTTTAAAACGGTTTGGAGGCCCTTGTAAATGGCCATGCTTACCCCTACCTCAGTGGATAGTCTTACTTCATTGGTATTGGGGATAGCTGTGCCTGAGCTTATAGGCTTATTGTTAAATTGTTCTACAGGAGCACCTATATAATCTGTAGATAGATTACGCCCAAGTCTCCAAATCCCTTTATTGGATTGAAAGAACAGGCCTTCAGGTGTGTATACTATGCTATGAGGATTGATGCAACCAGCAGTGCTAGTAATAAATACAGGTTCACTAAAATCATTGTTTGCTCCTGTGATGTCGGGTCCATTGCCTGTTAAATAGTATATTGAATTTGATTTAAAGATTATAAGCTTATCATCCATTGTAGCAAGTGCTGTGATAATGCCACTAGACCCTTGACTGCTAGATGTAGGGGCTACATAGATTGTAAACAAGTCAGACATTTCTACTGGAGTTTGCTCCAGCACTTGTTTACTGTACCAAATGTTATTAGGATCTTCATCGCTTAATAAAAATAATCTGTTATTAAATAAAGTCATTACAGAAGTACCAGGAGGCACGATGTTTTCTACGACACCACCTGTTGTGTACAAAATAGTGTTGCCAAGTATTGCGCTATCGGCGTATGTATCTGTATAAGTGACACTGTCTACTGAAGTGTCATTGAGTAAAGGCATTGTGATAGATGTGATCTGATAATACGTTTGTTGGTTTTGAGACCACCTATAAATAACAATACGTACGTTATTGCCTTTTAAAGTAAATCTTAAAGTGGGAATGTTTAAAGTAACTGTATTGTTTGGAGCTGCAAGATTTACGCTAACAGGTATACTTGGAGCTGATCTGTGTATAAGACCTTGCCCGTCTGTCCATTCATATGTTACTTGGTAATAGTATTGCTGAGCAGCTAACGAGCCTACGCCTACGCTTGGTGTAGCCAGTATCTCATCAGGCCACATGCTAAAGCCTTGTTCAACAGGCTTCACCCCATCATACATCCATAACAATCCACCAGATATGTTAAGAGATTGTCCTATTTCTACATTCTGTAGATTGCTGCTTGACAGATTAAAGGTGACAAGGTTGCACCCAATTTGGGCGTATACGTTGTTAGGAGCTGCTACACCTTGGCTTTTATTTACAGGTATTACAAGAGTTTTGTATAGATATCCAATTTGAATAACATTTCCTGCGACATTTGCCGAAGGCAACACTTGCGTAGTCATGTACCCAGCGCCATTGGAATAGGCTAACATAGAAAGCATAGCTCCAGTGCTATCTACTAAGAAATAGGTAGGCTGGTTAGTTCCATTGTGAGCTAAAAGCATGTATACAACGTCATTGACGTAGAAAGCCTTGCTTGCTAATCCAGCATCCCTGTGTATTATTGAAGGTGTACCAACTGTACCAGATACACTACAAGTGACCTTTTTAATATAATCGGTCCTGTCTGCGGAATAGCTATAAGTATTAGTCACCTGATAAAATAGAGTAAGGCCTGTGGCATCAGCAACACTGGTAAGAGTGGTTGAAGTGGTTGTAGTAATTGTATGCCTTGCTGCAGAAGCAGTTGTCAAGGCGTTATCTATAGACCAGCTGTAAGCATCTGTGCCATTATAAGCTGTCACCCAGATAGTGGGTAATCCCGATCCAGGCATATAAGCTGTTACGCTCATTCTTGTAGCGGTATACCCACTAATAACTAAAGTGTTTAATTGTGTTAAAAGACTGGTTAAACGAGTTATTCTAATAGCCCCGCCAACATCACTACCATTCCAAGCTACATATAAAGTGTTATTGACTACGTATCCATCATATCCTGTTGTAGCAGAAAACACTTGAGCACTTAAATCTACAGGACCTACTACGCTTGTTATACCAGTGCATGGGATAGCTATATAGGATAATCTGTTAGCTGTTGGACGTAAAAAGGTAATAACAAAATAATTGCCTAAAAAGAATACACGTACTTGATTGGCATTGGGAGCTATAGCTGTGGCATTTACCAGAGTTTCCCCTGTACCGTAATCGCTTATTTGATATTTATAAGATCCATCGCCGTCTAAAAACACCGTGCAGCAAAGATTATTAGAAGAAATAGCAGAGTCTACTGCAGTGACCGAATACGGCGTTCTAACTGTAGACTGTACGGATAAGCTAATAGGCTGTATACGTCCTTTGCTTATCCATTGGTCGCTGGCATCGCTTAAGGCAAATAGGCTATTTCCTATTGCGGTAAGATTGCTTTTGTAAGTAGTTAAAGTTGTGGCTTCACTGCCTTCTGGAAGATTGACTAAGGTGTCAAAGCCATTACGTTTTTGTAAAGACTTACCTTTAACAAACACTGTGTTTTCTAAAACAAGAAAATTCCCTGGAGACAATTGCCAAGGGTCGCTCTTGGTATCAAGTCCCAATGCAAAGGGAATGTTTAATGTTTGTTTATTTAATGGCATTAGTATTTAATAATTTTGTTCATTACAGCAGACGGCTGCATTGTATTATGACCATTTCCTCCACCAGTCGGGTCTACGGTCATGACGTGGGTGTGAGATCCTGCGGAAGATTCATATGTAGTGTTAATCAATCCGACTGTTTGCTTGCTATCAACAGCGAAATTATAGCCCATTTGACCACCTCCAGTTACGCTAGTTACAACTGTAAAATCATGTTTATGGCTTCCAGCAGAAGCTGTCGTGGCATTGTGGGTATGGCTCGGTATTTCGGAAGTACTTAAAGTATGGTTTTCTTCGCCTCCGGTGTTACCGACAGAATTACCAATGGTGGCGCTTCCAGTTCCGCCGGCCCCTATTGTTGTTTTTCTTCTTAAATCTGGCAAATTAAAAGTATTAATTCCATCCCCAGATCCCCATAAAGTTCCAATAGCTGAAAAGAGATCGGAATAAGTAGTTCTACTTACTGCACTTCCATCGCACACAAGCCAACCAGTCGGGGCAGAATTGCCTGCAAAATCTATAACACTTCCAACAGGACACAAAGATTGATAAGAATGCGGGCTTACATTCATTACACCGGAACTGTTCATCTCAACAATACCTTGAGACGCTGGGGCGTTCGCTGGAAAAGTTATAGTATAACCGGAAGGTAAAGGAGAAGGTGGAGTTAAGGTTATGCCGTAACTTCCTGCTGTAATATTTCTAAGAATGATAGGACCGCTGTCTATAATTCCTGAAGTGTTTACCGCGGATTGAAAAATATAAGTCTGAGTGCCAGGTACATAAGTAACAGAAGCAGGGGCAACAAGTCCACCAATACTTCCTGGAGTCCCATTGACGGCTCCCGCAATAGTAAGCCTAACCTGATTACCAAGTGTATCATTATAATAAAGATCAGAGCCAGAAACATAAATACATCCTATGTCAGAAGCTAAAGCTAAAGGAGAAGATTGAACAGAAAATCTCGTAGACCTTAAATTTGTGGCGTTATTACCAATAAAAGAAAGATCAGAATTGATGTTAAGACCTGATGGGCCGATTTGTACACCGTTACCGCTTGAATGATTATGTTGATCAATTAAAGAGAAAGAGCTGTTAATATCCAATGCCCAATTAGGCCCTGGTTCTTGTCCTACTGTTGGGAGAATCAAGGACATATTTGGTGTTAATGTATTAGGCATAATTATTCCTTAAAAAACATATAAATCAACAATTACTGGAGCAGAGCTGTTTAATACTAAAGTTCGGCTCTGTAGTTGATTTGAATCTTGTTTATCATAAATTGTAGCTGCAGCTCTTAAGCGTACAATTTGCCACCCTTGTAAATCTCTACCTAGTCTATGGTCAATAGTGTTGTCTCCGGCTACAAGGCTAACTTGTTTTAGCAATACACCTTGATTAAGCGGTGAAGCTATAATAGGATTAATCTGCTTTGCCCATGCTGTTTGCATTAGCATCAAATCATTGTCATCAGACTTGTAAATAGGCAGTGCCATTAGTAACCACCAAAGCTTCCGTCACCATTGGGAGAACCATATCCTCCCCATCTTTCGCCAAAGGTTCTGACATCACTGATAGTGTCTGGCTGACCTGCATCTCTGTTCATAGCAGATGTTTGGATACGATCGATTAAAGCTTGTTTTTGAGCCAACAATACTGTAACATCACTTTCTTCTTTTTGCAAGCATTTAATAGCAGCATCAACGATAACGTACTCTATCCATCCGTTTACACTGTCTAATAGATCGCTATCTTTAAGAAGTGTGTTCACTCTTGGAATGTACCACATTCTAATATATTGATTGGCACTTGGGGTAGGAATAAACATAAGCTTATTGCCTACAATTCTATACCTTAAATTAAATACGCCAAGGAAGGTGGATGTAATGTTAGGAAATACGTAACGATTACGGCTAATAAAGTCAAATTTGTGAAGAGTTACCCAAGCATTTCCTTGAGCTCCTAGTCCGCAATCTAGTCCAAGAATTTTATAAAAAGCCGGCGCACCAGAGAAATTAATCCCATTAGGTAAGTCATATTGGTTATCACTGCCATTAGTCTGAAAGGTAAGAGGCGGAGCCACAAAATAGTCTTCGTATAACGTGACAAGAAGGTCATAAAGTTCTGTATAAGATTGGTTTATATAGCTATTCCATTCAGATTTGGTAACAAAATTGCTATTAACCCTATCAGCTCTTTGTTGAGCTAACAGTCTTACTTGACCTAAAGACATAGATCCCGTAGCTGTAGGTACTACGCTAACTACGTTAGTGTAAGAAGAATCTACACCATTTGTAGCAGCAACTTTATAATAGTAAGTTGTACCAATCACTACAGAAGTATCAAGATACTCAGGTACTGTAGGCGTGGCGATAGTAGTAAAGTTAATATTATCTGTTGATCTTTGAAGGGGGTAGCCTGTTACACCTTGTATTTGATCCCAAGAAAGGTACACCTGTCCATCGCCCTGTTGGGCTATAAGATTTTGAGGGATTGATGGCGCTATAGTAGGCACATTTGCTCCTAGGAAGGGGGCCGAGGTGTGAGCCCGGCCCTGTTACCGCTTGCAGTGTGGTAGGATTAAGGAGCAGTGCTATTGCGAAGAACAATAGTGATAAGATGTTGTTCGCCATTTCCAAGGTTTACTGCGGCTCCGGAGGCGTCTCTAAACTGAACGTCAACAGTTTTGTTAGCCATGCTTTGAGCTGCAATGTCCATGCTTTGTGCAGAAGACGGTCCAAGGTTGATTTGTTGAACCATTAACAATCTATTGTATTGGTCTTGTAGAGTAATTCTGTATAAGCCTGTTCCGCCAAGCTTAACGATAGAAGCAATACCTTTGCTGTTAGCTGCTACTAAAGAAGGATTGCCAGAGCCATCGGTGTCGATTTCGCCGAATAAGCTCACTCTCATTTTTTCTAGTCCGAAGGAGAATTGATTAAATAGTCTATTAGCCATTTTAATGCCCTTTATTTGCCCCCATTCACAATCACCATAGCTAAGGAGGCTTAATAACTATGGGCACAGCCTAGGGCATCCTAGGCGTCAAAAGTGCTAGATTATACACAAAGGCCCCGAAAGACTAGCTTCCGAGGCCCTTGATTTAACTTATAATATTAAGCGGATAAGCTGACTACAGCATTCCAGCCTGGAGCATTACAAATCAAATTGGCGTAATAACCAATACGGATTTCCAATGCATCAGCCGTGCCGACCCTTAGGCCTTCGAGGCCTTCGAGACCGTACGTGAGGATGTGAGGGGCTTTTCCAAGCGAACGAAGCTTGAAGGTATCCATTTGCAACAAGTATGCCGTTTGGCTTGGGCAAGATCTATCTGGAATTACAGTGATAGGTCCGTACGGAGCGTGTACACGAATACCAGCAAACGCAATGTCTGCTTCTTCGTGCTTGACGTCTACGTACTGAACTTTGGCACCTAACGATTTTTCGAGGGCTGCGTAGGATGCAAAGCTCATGAAGCACATATCAGGCTGTCCACCTTCTCGTGCAACAAGCGAGGCTGCATCGATCAAGGCTTCTTCGATTGACTCAGAAGAACCGTCAAATCTAACGCCGGCAAGACGTGTAGGATCTGCGGATCGGTCAACGTTCCAGAAGCTATCTCCAGAAGAAGGAGCAACTTTAGGAAGCCATCCAGCTAAACCAGTGATTTTCAAGAAGCTTGTTGTGCTTCCTGCGCCGCCAACTGGAATATCCCCTTGGACTACCATGTAGCTATTAGCTGCCCAGTTTCCGGACAGAGGGTTAGCTGAAGCAGTTCCTTTAAGAACACCAGTAGAACGGTTAACAGCAGTGATAACAACTAGATCGGAAGAAGGTGTTCCACCGTCAGTAGCTGTAGCTACCAAGGTCATTCCAACTTCGAAGTTTACAACTTGAGCAGAATCAGCTAGAACGATAGTTGTAGCTCCAACTGCAGTAGAAGGAGAGCTGATAGAACCGATTTGACCTCTGCTACCTGTTCCCGATGAGAACAAGGAAAGAGCCAAGTCGTTGGTGATATTGCGGAAAGCAGTATCCATAACGAGTTTAGCTTCATCAACGAAGGCACCGGCGTTATCTTTAGTAGCTTCTAATAGTTCGTTGGTGATGGTAGCAATTTGATAGTTGCTAACACGGTAAACGAAGAAGCTTGACAACTGAGGAGCTGTTTGGTTTCCTTGTGCGTTTGAGAATGTAGCAGAACGGCCCTGAGGAGTTCCATACACCAAAGGCACTGGAATGTATTTACCAGCAAATCCCGATGGAGACTCATCCTTCGGAATAAGGGCTAGTAGAGGATTCTTTTTATAGACGAGATCCTTCATATAATCGTCACCAGTATAGAGCTCTTTTAGAGCAGCTACCTGGTTACTTACATTTGCGTAAATGGCTGACATAA
>Ga0214923_10003802_pt1 | contig 18684 bp, 28 predicted proteins | sample LL1510_MetaG_FD_177993 | JGI IMG/M metagenome (GOLD analysis project Ga0214923, IMG submission 177993) | Freshwater microbial communities from Lake Lanier, Atlanta, Georgia, United States - LL-1510 | ecosystem: Environmental > Aquatic > Freshwater > Lake | place: USA: Georgia | collected... | reverse complement strand
GGGTGGGTTGTACGGGACATCACCGGAATACACCCAAGGCTGCACGCGAACCGTGAAGACGCGGAGGCTTTCGCGAACTGCCAGCCAGTTGGGGAGGTTGTGCCGCTTTTCGCCGCACCAGCACTGACGGACGAGGAGCGGGAGGCGGTTGGCTTCGGCATGAACTCGCTGGATGTGGCTTGCAGCAGAATGCAACCAAAGATTTACGCGCAAGAGATTCGGCATCTAGAGAAAGCGTCAGATGCGCTTCGCGGCCTACTCAAGCGACTTTCCTGAGAACCAGTGTTTCTGCCGTTCCGTATAACTCCCGATAATTACACGCTCGCCAGATAACACGCCGCTCATTGACGCCTACCAGCCGCGAAACGACGAACGCCGCTATTACGAAGCCGCAATAATGCCAACCGTCACCATTCGCTACACGCTGCCCGACGAACAGGCAGAGTACGACGCCGCGAGGCTGGGCAGTGAGGCCATGCAAGTGCTGTGGCAGATCGATCAGACCTGCCGCAGCCTGCTGAAGCACGGCGCGCCGACAGAGGCAGAGGCCGCGCTGGCACAGAGGATACGCGAGATGATCCCGCACGAACTGCTGGAGCATTAGCGTTGTGTATCATTTGTGATACTCAACACAAACCGCACATACGGCATAGCGCCGTACTGAAATCAGAGAGGGCCATGACGGACGGAATCGAACATCTTTGGCAGGGCATCGGCGCGGCGGTGACGCTGGCAGGGGCCGCGCTGTACCTGTGGATTTTGAGCCGGGTTCGTTACTGAAATCAGAGAGGGACATATGATCTACGACCCAATCAAACGGCGTGACAGTCTCATCGCGGCGCAGGCTGACTCCGCGAGGTTCATGGGCGAGTTTTTGAACCGCAGGCACACCGCATTCACAGGCTGGCTTCGGTGGCAGATTGAAAAGCGGGAGACTCGTCTGGATACCATCGGACTCATAGAAAAGGCTGGCGGCGATGCTCTGGAGGCAGAGGCCGCGAGGACGGCTGGCGAGGCCGCTGCGTTTCAGGAAGTGCTGGCTTACATCAACAGAGGCTACAAGGCCGAATGACGCTCTTGAGCGAAAGAAGCGAACTACCGAGGAATCCTCGGGAGTGCGCTCTTGCGGCGATATCGCGTCGTGCGACCCCCTCTAGCTTGAGCTCGGCCCCCGGCACAATCGCCGGGCATGATCCAGCATCTTCAGGCTCTCGCGGTTCACGCCTATTACGCCGGCGAAATAGATACCGGCCGCCGGGCCTGCGATCGCCTGCTCTCGATGCCGCTTCCGCCGGATGTCGAGATGCAGACGCGATCAAACCGCCTCTGGTATCAGCCGCCGCTTGACGAGCTCGCCGACTGCCGGTTCGTGCGGATTGACGTGGAGCCGGCCCACGAGAGCTGGAGCCTGTTCAACCCCTCGATCCTAGCTCACGGCGACGAGCTCCTTGCGGTGGTGCGGTCGTCGAACTACCGAATTGTGGATGGCCGCTACGAGATCCCGCCGGCCGACGGCAACGTGATCCGCTCAGAGAGCCTGCTTGCGCGCTACACGCCCGACCTGACGCTCCGCGACTGCCGCGGCATCCGCCGGCCCGACTACCCGACCACCGACTACCCTGTCGACGGCCTCGAGGACTGCCGGCTTCGCCATACCAAAACTGGTATAGGCGTCTCGGCCACGATTCGCAACGCCGCGCCGCGCGACGGCCGCTGTCGCATCGCCACGGCCGACCTTGACGTATGTCAATCGAGCCTCGACGGCCTAGTCATCCTCGACTCGCTCTCGACCCAAGAGCACGAGAAAAACTGGATGCCGCTCGAAGGCGGGCCGCACCACGGCGGTTGGCTATACGCCGCAAGTCACCGCGGCCACGTAGTGACGGTCGACCGCGACCCGAGCCTTGCCGGGGCGTATTTGATTCACCAGCGCGGCCCGGCTCCGCTGATCGCGAAAGAGTTTCGCGGCGGTGGGCAGGCGATCGCCTTTCGCGATGGCTACCTTGCGGTGATCCATGAGGTGGCCGGCATCGACTGGCGGAGGGCCTACGAACACCGATTCCTCTGGTTCGACAATGCGTTGACGCTGCAACGCATGTCGCAACCGTTTGCGTTCCGCGAGCCGCGGGCGATTGAGTTTGCCGCCGGGCTCGCCGCCATCGGCAACCGGATCGTCGTGAGCTTTGGCGTGCGCGACGCGGAAGCGTGGCTTGTTGAGATCGCAGCCGGCCAGGTGGAGGAGATGCTTCATGCCGTCCCCGTTTCGGGCTAAAGTCTCAAAAGCCCTTGCCGACGCTTGGCGTCCGCACGACTGGTTTGAGCTCAACCAGGCCGTCGAGAATCACTACTACCACAAGGCCAGCGTCTGCGCGGACGTGCGGCCGAAACGGGTGATTGAGATAGGCACGCGGTGCGGGTACTCGCTGGTGGCGTTTGCCACGGCGGCTCCCGAGGCCCGTTATCTGTGCTTGGACGGGGCGACAGACTCCGACTCGTTTGACTGCCTCGCCCACTGGCAAAGCGTGGTCGACCGATGGGTGATCGACGCGAGCCTCGTGGTCGTCGACACCAAGCACGTTCGCAGCCTGCCGCCGGCAGACTTCGCCCACGTTGACGGCGACCACTCGTTCGACGGTGCCCTCCGTGATTTGCGGCTCGTCTCGCACTGCAAAACGATTCTCGCCGACGATTGCTGCAACCCAGAGGTCAAACGGGCTGTCGTGCAATTCGCGGCCGAGCGTCACCGTCGCGTCGACTGGCATCACGACGGCCTCCGCGAATCGGCGGTGCTCACATGAAAATTGGCATCTACGCGCTCGCTAAAAACGAGATTAAACACGCGGCCCAATGGTCCGAATCCTGCCGCGAAGCCGACGTGCGCGTTGTCACCGACACCGGCTCCACTGACGGCACCGTCGAGGCCTTGGAGGCCGCTGGCGTGACCGTGGCCCGCGGCTACGTCTGCCCGTGGCGTTGGGACGACGCGCACAATCTTTCGCTCAATCACTTGCCGCCTGACATCGACATCGCGATCCGGCTTGACCTCGACGAGCGGATTCAGCCAGGCTGGCGTGAGGCGGTCGAGCGGGCCTGGACCGACGGCGTCAACAACCTCCGCTATCACTACGTCTGGTCGTGGGCGCCCGACGGCTCCGAGGGACTGGCGTTCCATTGCGACCGCGTCCACTCTCGCCACGGGTTCCGCTGGGCCCAGGCGACCCACGAGGGCCTTGTTTGCTGGAGCGGCGAAAAGGTGCAGGCGTTCGCCGAAGGGCTCCAGATCCACCACCACCGCGACGCCGGCAAGAAACACGTTACCGACCTCACGCTGCTCGAGGTGGCCGTTCGCGAGGCCCCGCACGACGCTCGAGCCCAATGGTATCTGGCCCGCGAGCTCGACTACGCCTGGCGGACGGAGGCTGCTGACGCCTTCCGAAAATATCTTGGGATGCCGGGCGGCACCGCCACGGAGCGGAGTTACGCCGAGCGTTCGCTTTACCGGCTCACGGGCGACGAACAGCACCTTCACAACGCGGCCAAGGAAGCCCCAGGAGAGCCAGACGGGTGGGAGCGGTTGGCGTTCGTTAACTACCAGCGCAGGGAGTGGAACAACGTAATCGGTTTTGCGAGGCAAGCTAACGCGGCCGATTGGCCGGGCACGCATTGCACCGACCCGCACGCTCCGACAAAGGCGCTCGATCTGCTCGCCGTCGCCCTTTGGGAGCTTGGCCAGCGGCACGAGGCCCTACGGCACGCACGCCAGGCCGCGGCAAGATGGCCACTAGACGAGCGGCTGGCAAACAACGTCGCCGCCATGGAACGCATTCTGTCTGCTGGGGCCGCCGCGTGAGCTATCTACGGGAAATTGCCGATGCGTTAGCCGATGGCCTGGGCGCCGCGACGTGGAGCATTGCCTCCACGACCGTCCAGCGGAAGAACTGGGCCAACGTCGACCTCGAGGATCTGGCGACGCCACGCATCTACGTCACGCCCGGCTCGGCATCAATGACGCGCGTCGGCAGGCAGGTGACGCAGTCCGACTATTCGGTGGACATTTTTATTGGCCAGCACGTCCAGACCGACGCCGAAGTCGACGCGATGATCGACCTGGCAGACGAGCTCTTGCTCTACATCCGTGCTCACGATTGGAGCAATTCTGAAAACTGGCCGGAAGGCGTGACCAGTCCCGTGGAGTTGCAGATCGAGCTGAACCCGGACGACGCCTTGAGCGAGCGCAACGCGTGGCGCGCCGTGGTCAACGTCACGTATCGCGTGTTTCAGGCGGACGAGCTGCCCGAGGAGTGATCCCATGCAGCCCACGGTCAAGGTTCGCGGCAAGATCAACACGGCCCATGTGCGCAAGCGCGTCAGCAGAGGCACCAAGGAGGCTTTGCCTGGCGCCGGCGTGATTGTGCAGCGATCCGCACGGCGGCAGTTTTCGCACCGTAACGTCAAAAACAAACCCAAGTGGCAAGAGGTTGGCACACGCAATGGCCGCCCTGTGCTCGCCATGGAATTTCGTCCGCCGCTCAGCGGCAAAATCACGTCATGGAAAAACCCGCGCGGGCGAGGTGCAGTCAAAACCGGGTTCTTGCGTACGCTAATCAAGTTTGACGTAGACAATCGCCGGGAGAGCGTGGCGATCGGCCCGACAGACGAGGCGACGTGGCTCAACAAGCTGCAGGAGTTCGGCGGCAGCGGTCAGCGGGTGCTGCGGCTGATTGGCCATTATCCAAGCAACGGTCGCCGCAAAAACAAGGTGCTTGAGCGGTTCCCGCCGCCGGCATCTTTAATAGGCGGAGGCCGCCGCAAAAAAGGCCGCAAATCACTAGCGGGCGGAAGCGCCTACGTCGGCGTCTGGGTCGACCCTGCTCACACGCACCGTCGCAAGACGGTCGACCTTGTGTCGCGGTCCGCCCGCGTGCCGCCCGGCCAATACATGTCGAAGGGCTTGGCCAAAGTCCGCGACCGCTTGGCGGCGCAGTGGAAAGACCGGATCTACGGCCCGTGACCCCCTACGGGCAAATGCCGGCCAATCCTAGTCTGGCACTTAGCCCCGCACACAGGAGACGCACGTGGCAGTAACTCTCGGAAAAGACGTTAGCGTGACCGGGCTGACCGGCGCTAGGTCAGTCACCGTCAACAATTCAGCCGCCGAAGTGGACGTGACGAAGTTCGGCGACACCGCCCGCAAGTTCAAAAAGGCGCTGATCGAGCAGACCGTCGAGGTCGAATGCGTTGAGGATCCAGGCGTTGCCGTGGGCGCCTCGTTCACTCTTGGCGGCCCGGCGTTCGGCAACACGATCGAATTCATCGTTACGAGCATTGCCCAGGCAGAGCCGATCGACGGAATTGTGACGTTTACCGTAAGCGCGACTCGCGCGGCTACCCAAACCTGACACAGAGGAACAACCAACCATGGCCATTACGCTTGGCAAGGATTCTGCCGCCCCCCCGGTCGGAACCGACATCATCTCGGCGACGTTTACCGAGGAATGCGAAGTTATCGACGTGACGAATCGCACGAACCGCGGCGGCTCGACCGGCAACCCTGGTTTCAAGGCCAGCGTGGCCGGGTTCAAAACCCGCATGTGGGAAATCGAGTGCCACGACCCTACGGGACTTGCCGCCAAGCTGGAGAGCAACACTGGCACCGGCGGCTATCTCGTGATGTCCGTGAACGAAAAAATTTCTCTCGACGGGGCGGTGACCTACACCGTGACCGCGCGGGAGACCTGATCCCGTGGCGATCACGCTAGGCAAAGATTGCACGATTGCGCTAGGGAATCAAATCCTGAGCGCACGTAGCGTCAGCCTGGCGTATAGCGTTCGCACAATCGACGTTGAGGAATACGGCAGCCGCGAAGCCGCCGTATATCCAGTGGGCGTTGAGGCGAGCGTGAGCGTGGAATTCAACGACACGGCCGACCTGGCCGGTGCGTACCAGCTCGTGACCGCGGGCACGCCAATCACGGTGTCGGGCGGCGCTGGCAACTGGTCGTTTCTGGCCGTCATCACGTCAATTTCAGAATCCGATCCCATCGACGGCGTCGCGACCTTCACGGTCGAGGCCCGTCTTACCCGAGCAGGATTGAGAGCCTAAATGCGAGAGTTCCGAGACGACCAAGGGCGCCCGTGGATGGTCGCCGTCACCGTGGCAGCCGCCGAGCGCGTTCGCGGCCTAGTCACTTTGGACGTTACAGAAGACGTGGAGCAACCGGACGGCACGGTCGCCAGACAGACGCGATCAGCACCGTTCGACATCATTGACACTACGAACATCGCAAACACGCTGCAAATTCTCCGCAGCCAATACGGCAAGGTCGGCGAAGTGCTCTACGCGATCTGCCGCAAGCAGGCAGAAGACAAAAAGATCAGCCGCGACGAATTCCTTGACGGCCTCCGCGGCGACGCGATCGAGGCTGGCGTCAAGGCGATCGAGGAGGAGCTTGTCGATTTTTTCCCCTCGCGCCTCCGCAAGATGGTCGGGCTTCTCGCCAGTCGCATGGACGACATGGCGGCGCAGCTGACGGCCAAGGCGGAGGCGGGACTCGAGGCGGTGACGCTGGAGAGCCTGCTCGAACAGTCTGGCACGCCATCTACGAAGCTGCCGGCATCCTCGGAGTCCACCCCGGAAAATGGACCCTCCGAAACCTCGTCATTGCTCGCGACGCCCGCCTAGAGATGGATTGGTGGCACACTGCCAATCTCCTTGCCCAACAAGCCAACATCAACAAAGCGAAGCACAGCCCGACAACTGACCCGGCGAAACTGAATCCGTTTGCAAAGAAAGCGAAGCCTCGCCAGGCGACGCCCGAAGAAATCAAGAAGCTACTCGGCCCTGACTGGCACACGGTGACAACATGAGTAAAGTCCGTGGCGGCCAAGTATTTGTCGAAATTGGGGCCGATTCCAAGAAGTTTTTTGCTGCGCTTGCAAGCGTGCAAAAGGGAATTGGCAAGATCGGTTCGTCGATGCGGAACCTCGGCTCGCGGATGGCAGCCATTGGGGCCGGCATCGGCCTCCCGGTTGGCCTGGCGGTCCGCCAGTTCGCGGCCTTTGACGACGCGATCCGCGCGACGGCCGCCGTGTCGCAGGCAAGCGGGGCAGAATTGCAGCGGCTGAACGACAAGGCCCGCGAGCTCGGGGCTACAACGTCGTTTACGGCGATCGAGGTCGCCAACCTCATGACGGAGCTCGGCCGCGCCGGCTTCAAGCCGGACGAAATCAACGCCATGACGGGGGCGGTGCTTGACCTGGCCAGAGCGACCGGCACTGACGCAACACTTGCGTCAGGAATCATGGCCGCCACGCTGCGGCAGTTCGGGCTACGCGCAGAAGACGCCGCTCACGCCGCGGACGTGCTGACCTACGCCGCCAATAGCACGTTTAACACCGTCACAGGCTTGGGCGAATCTCTCAAGTACGCCGGCCCTGTGGCAAAGTCTTTGGGAATGTCGCTTGAGGACACAGTGTCAATTCTGGGAGCCCTCGGAAACGTCGGCATCCAAGGCAGCGAAGCCGGCACAGCGCTGCGGCGTCTTGGCGTGATCTCGGCAGCCAGCGGCGAAGAGCTTAAGGATCTCTTCGGCGTCACGAACACCGACGCCGCCGGCAATCTCAAGCCGCTCGTGCAGATTCTTGACGAGATTAATACAGCCACGGCCAACATGCCGGTCGCCGAAAGGACGAAACGGATGGCTGATGCCTTCGGCCTGCTCGGCATCACGAGTGCCAACGTGCTGTCTGGCTCTGCCGATAGCGTCCGCGCGTTACGCGACGGAATGAACAATCTTGACGGCACGGCTAGCAGGACGGCAAAGAACATGGACGCCGGCCTGGGAGGCGCGGTGCGAATCGCCCTGTCGGCAATTGAAGGCACGGCGTTGGCAATTGGCGACGCGCTGGCGCCGTCGATGATATCGCTAATCAACACTATCGACAAAACGGCTACTGCAATTACGGCTTTCGTCAAAGAAAACGCCACGATGATTGTAGACGTAGCTAAAGGCGTCGCGATATTCAGCGGCGTTGGGGTGGCGTTAATTGGTCTGGGCTCGGCGTTAGGAGTAGTGTCGTTTGCAATGGGCGGCCTGTTGACGGCTTCCACGGTGGTAATTGCTCCGTTGGCAGCTATCGTCACAACTGCCATTGCCATAGCCAGTTCGTTTGTTAGTGCAGTAGCAGGCGTATTCGCGTATTCGGCGGCCAGCGTTGCCGCTGCGGCCGCTAGCGGGTTGGCGTGGGCGGCGGCAAACGCGCCGCTGATTGCGTTGCTGGCCTTGCTCGGGGCTTTGGGTGTAGCGGCGTATCAACTAGTCGGAGGATTTTCTGGATTGGCCAGTAGCCTGCGTGAAGGCGTTGCGACTGCGGCCTCAAATGTGGCCATTGTGTTTGGTGACGTAAAGGATGCGGCCACGACCGCCATGGGAGGCATTTATGACGCCATAGTTGGCGGCGACCTGGCTGGCGCTATTGCTATCGCGCTCAAGGGCTTGGAGGTGATGGCCAAACGCATTTTTGACGGCCTAAAAAGTGAAATCGGAGGTTTCCAGGCGTTTTTGGCAAACACGGCCGACGCATTCGCTGTTGCTGCAAAAAACCCATACACGCTGCTCCCCGAGTCGATGCAGCTGCCGGCTCACAAAGAAGCAAATCGCCAGTTGCGCGCACGGCAAGATCAGCGAAACAATGAAGTTCTTCAACCATTGGAAATCAAAGCAAAGTTCAATAGCGGCATGGCGGAATTGCAAGGCATGTCTAACAAGGCTCGCGACACCCGCATTTTCCGGCAACAGGCCGACGACGTAATAGCGTCAATGGCTAGCGCGACCGACTTGCAATCAATGCGGCAGCTCGCCGAGGAATTTCATTTGTTGGCAGCCACCGGGCGGCTTGCAAGGCAGCAGGTGGAAAAGTACGGAGAAGCTGTCGATACCGCCTCGGACAAGATTGCAAGCAAGGAAGCCAGTACGCCTGCGCCAAACACGGAAGCTCAGTCGCGCGATCGGATGGCCATAATAGATCAACAGTCTCGAGACTTTGTTGCCAAAGTCGGCGCTATCACGAGTGCAAGCGAGCTTCAACAATTGCAATCGGAATTTGACGCCATGATTAAATCGGGGGCTTTTGCACCCGACCAGCAACAAAACATGCAAACTGCGCTTGATCTGGCAGGCGTTCAATTCAATCCGCAAACGAAAAATCAGGCCGAGGTCGCTGGCACTTTCTCGTCCGTCGGGCTTGGCGGCCTTGGATTCGGCGGCTCGCTCATCGAACGCATTGAAAAGCACACAAAGGACACGGCTGATGGCGTACGTCAAATGGTCGGCGACCTCCACGGCCAACTGATAGCGGAATAACCCATGGCCCTCACCTGGATCGAAGACAACGCCAGCCGCTCGGCCACGATCGTCCGCCTTGGGCGAAAGGCGGCCTCGAGCTACTCCAAGTCGTACAAGGTTTTTGGCACGACAGACGACACGGTCGTCCACGCCGAGGCCAACGGCTACATCACGGGGACGCTCGCCTATTGGCAGTATCCGGGCCAGCCCAACGTCCAGCTGCGAGCCGAGTCCTACAGCGTCTCGTACCTGGGCGACGACGCCTGGCAAGTCACGATCTCGTATGAGAAGCAGGGCGCCGACGACGACGACCAGCGGGATCCGCTGAAGCGGTCGCGGTCGTTTGACACGAGCGGCGGGACGCAACACATCACGAGCGCGATGCAAGTAGGTACGCGGCAACTCGACTTTGCCAGCGAAGGCGAAGGGACCGCCCCTGTGTTTGAGCGTCGGTACAAGGCCCCTGGCGTGCAGGGCGACGCCCCAGATCAATTTGGTGCCATTGGAGTAGACGGTGACAGCGTCAGCGGAGTAGACATCGCCGTCCCAGCGCTGCAGTGGACCGAGACATACGATGTTCCACATGCGTACGTAACTGCCAAATACATAAAGACCGTGGCATTTCTTACCGGTTCGACGAACAAGGCTGCGTTTCGCACATTCAAGGCTGGCGAAGTGCTGTTTATGGGCTGCTCAGGCTCTCAAGAATGGGACGACCAAAGAGGCAGCGGTCCGTGGAGCCTGTCGTTTAAGTTTGTCGCTTCGCCAAATGCAGGATCGACCGGAACTGTTCCGGCAATCAAAATCGGCGACATTGAAAACATCCGCAAAGACGGACACGAATATTTGTGGGTGCGGTACGAAGACTCGGTCAGCCAAAACAATCTGATTAAAAAACCCAAGTACGTCTACATCGACAAGGTGTACCCAGAAGGCAACTTTTTGCTTCTCGGTATCGGAACCTAGCCATGCCCCGCCCCGACGGACGCATTGAGAAAGGCCAGCCGCTCGCAGGGGCGATCTCTGCTCGAGCGTGGAACAGGGCGCAGGACGCGGCGGATCGCGTGCTGGGGGTTGGGACGGGCGCCGAGGCGGACGGAATTCGCGGGCCGTCGGCGCCGTACACGTTCGTCCTCTGCAAACCGTCCGTCACCGTCCAGCGGTGGGGCGTTTTGGAAATCACTGGCATGGAAATCACGCCCACGGGCGCGACTGGTGTTGCTACCGCACAGTATCAAGAAATGCCCGTGTTGACCGCAGGAACGCCATCGGAAACGTCGCAATCTCTGTGCGTCGCCATTGAGCCGATAGAGTCTGGCAAGATCGGCCGAGTTGCTGTGGACGGTGCAGTTCAGTGCAAACTCGACATAGGAAACGCCGGGCACAAGTTTGCCAGGCCGAAAGCGTCTACGTCGGAAATGCAGACCGACTGGGGCGGCCCGGCGTTGATTCTTTGGAAAGACAGCGCCACCGGCGCCGGCAAATGGGGGCTTGTGCGGATTGGCACAGGATCGCCAACCGGCGTTGACGTGGTGACAAATGCCACGCTCGGACCGACCGGCATTCAATTTGAGAAAAAGCGTTTGTGGGCTATTGGCGTCACCGGCGTGACCGGCTCGGCCATCGGCGTGACGGGGTGCTAAATGCCGCTGGGCACAAAAAACGGCTCGATCATCGTGAAGGACGGCAAGCTTGCAGAGAGTTGCGGGTGTTGTGACAAGTGCATGCTTTCCAGTTTGCCGCAAAGCATCGAGCTCGACATTAGCGTCACCGGAGGCGGTCTGTATGCAGGAGTCGCATATAGAACCAGGGGTTATAGTGGCCAACAATTAGTTGATCCAATTCTTTCTATAGGTATGACTTTGTACTCACGACCCCTGATCTCGGGAACCTACTCACTAGCTTTCAGCAGCACTTATCAAACTTTTTCCCCAAGCAACGTCACTACTTACGGCCGGTACTCTTACGCAGACGGACACATTGCAATCAACGCCGACGCAAACGGTTACGGTTTTTTGCGCGTGGAGTTTGGAAGCGTTCTTGTGGCGCAGTCTTTAGATATACAAACAAACGCACCTGCGCAAGTCAAAACGTCTCAAGAAATGAGCGACTTATTTGATGAATTGTTAGCCGGTAGGCCTCAAACTAATGCTTTGTTTTTCACAGGTTATCAGGACCGAACGTCTAACGGGTTAATGTTGGATTACTATTTCCTCCCAAGCACACGCGTACAATATAACTGTGCAAATTCGCTAATAAGTCCAACACTTTTTTCGAGTGAATTGTTATCGGGCGGTGGTTTTGATTATTCAACCAATGGAACGCTGTTCCCGTTTTCGTTTACACGCAAACGCTCGCGGGATTTTCTCGCTACATCAAAATCGTATTTCGACCAAGCGGGCTCCTATTACATAGGGCGAGTGGCTGACGAGCTTGGCAGTTTTGCTGGAGATTGGCAAATTCAAGAATTCCCATTTACATACAAAAACCAGGGACACTTCAATTATTTGGCAACTAACTACCTGAGTGAAACCCTGGTTGTGCAAGAATGCCGCGCTGTATTTGCTGACGGAACAACCAAAATACTTCCATTTGGATGAACTGCCGATTTATAAAAAACCGTTGTGTCACATGTGGAGCGTGGGCTTCGTCTGTGTACGTGACGCGCAGATGTAGCGGCGAAGTACCCGCTCAGCCCACGCAAAAACGCCCCGGCACCGAACTCTCCAAGCTCCTAAAACGCTTCGGCATCGAGCCGACGCCGACCTGCCAATGCCGCGCCAAGGCCTCCGAGATGGACGCCTGGGGGCCGGACGAATGCAGCCGGCCCGAACGGATCGAAGAGGTGGTGGCGGTGATGCGCGAGGAAGCCAAGGCACGCGGCCTGCCGTTCGTTGACGCGGTCGGGCGAATGCTTGTCCGCCGTGCAATCGCCAACGCGAGGCGCAACGCTCCACCCCCTCCGGCCGACTTGACCGACCCGCCCTAATGGCGTCATGTCTGCCCTTTTCCGCGCCGCCCTCTCGGACGCCCTCGACTCGCCGCCGTGGATTCTGCCCGCCGTCCGCGAGCTCCGCGGGATCGTCATCCCGGCCGGCGGCGAGCTCTACGGCCGCCTCGCCTGGAACCTCGTCACCACGCTCCGCGGGCTCGGCTGCACCCTGCCTATTGAGATCTGGCACATGGCGGGCGAGATGCCCGAGGACATGGCAGCCGTGTTCACCGAGGCCGGCTGCCGCCTGGTCGACGCCGACGCCACGCTGGCTGCCTTGCGAATCGTGCCACGCAAGAACGACGCAGAGATCGGCCGCGGTCGCGGCTGGTGGCTCAAGGCCGTGGCCGTGCGTTTTAGCGGCTTCGCTGAGGTGCTGCTGCTCGACGCCGACAACGTGCCGGCCCGCGACCCGACCTATCTCTTTGACGATCGGGCCTACACGCGACCAGGAGCGTTCTTCTGGCCAGACCTCCCGCCGGTCGGCAATCGGACGGTCTGGGTGCCAGAGGTTGCTTGGCGCAACGTGGGCCTCCATCCCGTCTACGGCGTGCGCGCCCTGGAGAGCGGGCAGCTGCTAATAGACCGCCGCCGCCACCTCCACGCTCTCGACATCGCCGTGTTGCTCAACGAGTGGCGCGACTACACCTACCAGTTCGTGTACGGAGACAAGGATTGTTGGCTCCTCGCCTGGCACCTCGTGGGCAGCCAGTACGGCTTGCCAAGTCGCAACCCAGCCTATCGGCATCCCGCCATTTGTCAGCACGACGCCGCAGGCAAGCTTGTGTTTCAACACGCCTGCGCAGCCAAGGACGATATCGCGGCCGGAAAGATCATTACCGGCATCGTCTCGCGGCGGTTCGCGCCGGACGCCGCCGCCAGCCTCGCCACCAAGCGACTCGCAGCCCAGAGGCCAGGCCCCAAATGAGGCGTCGCCGCACGGTCTACATCGCCGGGCAACGCTGGAAGGTGGAGTGGGACGCACGCATCCCCGGCGCGTACGGCATCTGTGACTACGAGACGCGGACTATCAAACTGGCCGCCGGCATGGACACGGCCGAGCTCGTCGACACGATCCTCCACGAGTTCATTCACGCCAGGTGGCCGGACCTCGACGAAACCGCCGTAGCCGACATGGCGGAGACGTGCTCTCAATTTCTTGACGCGGCTGGTTTGCTAAAGGCAGACGACTAGCCACACGAGCGGAGGCCAAATGGCAGGCGATCCGATCACGGATATGGCGAAACGGCTTGCGCGGATGCACCCCGACGCCCCGGCGCAGACGCTGGCGCGACGCTTGGTCAAGGAAGCCAACGGTGCAATCACGCTGCAGCAGGCTCGAATGCGAATGCAGCGGCAGTTTGGGAATCACGGCGCAAAGAACCGCAAAACTCAGAAGCCTACAGCCCCTCGCCCGCCCAGGACTGGTAACGAAATGCTGTCGCTACCAAAAACGCTTGCCGAGCCGTGGACGCCGTACGTGCTCAAAGTCACCGGCAACGTCGGCATTCTTTCAGACGTTCACGTGCCGTATCACTCCGAGATCGCGGTGGCCGCGGCTATTGGGCACCTCAAAAACGAAGGGCTGGCCGCGCTGCTCTTAAACGGCGACATCGCAGATTTCTACGCGATCTCGCGGTACATGAAAGACCCGAAACAACGGGACTTCAAAGGCGAGCTGGAAGCGGTTCGGGACTTCGTTGCCTATCTGCGGCAGGAGTTTCCCGAAATCCCGATTGTGTTCAAGCTCGGAAATCACGAGGAGCGGTGGCAGCATTGGCTGTGGCAGCACGCCGTAGAAATCAGCGACGACCCACGGATGAGCCTGGCGGCGTGGCTCGACCTGACGAAACACAACGTCGAGCTCGTCGAAGATCAGCGGCCAATCATGCTAGGCAAACTTCCCGTGCTCCACGGACACGAGCTTCCGAAGGGCATGGCCGCGCCGGTCAACGTCGCTCGAGGTGCGTTCCTGCGCACGCTCTCGACGGTTCTCGTGGGGCATTCGCACCGCACGTCGAATCACGCCGAATCCGACATGTGGCACCACGAAACTGGATGCTGGAGCACCGGGTGCCTGTGCGATCTGCGGCCTGACTACGCGCGAATCAATCGGTGGAACCACGGGTTCGCAATGGTCGCCGTTCACGACAAAGGCGTTTTCGACGTTCACAATTTCCGCGTTATGCACGACGGCACGGTGCGCACAGCGTGACGCTTGACGCCGACTACATAACTGCCGCTGAGCAACGCGCCCGCCGGTTTTCTGGCGCATACACGGGCACCTCTGGAACACTCGCCGCCGACGTACTGCACCTCCTCCACGAAAGGAAATTCATGGCAGACACGATTGCAGAACTTGAAGCCGCAAACGCCGCCCTTCGCACAGCAGTTGAAGCGCGTCTGGGCGTTTCCGACGACGCGCCGGAACCGACGGCCATCGACGACGCCGGCGAGGCCGCAATCCCGATTGATTGGATCCTCCAGGGAGAGCGAGAGCTCAAACACGACGATCATCGGCTGCCGGGCGATGGCGTCATTGCTGCTCCGCCTGACAACCTTCGCCCAGGCTCTCGCGAGTTTCTAGATGTGCTGGATGAGCTCAAGGCGCTTCACCTGAGAAAAACGCTTGACTATGGCGTGGACGAAGACGCGCTTTCGAACATCCGCAGCAGCGCCGAAATCGTCAATATGCCGGCGTGGGCTGGGTGCGTCCTTCGCATGATGGACAAGATGCACAGGCTCAAAGCGTTTTTTCGCCGCGGTCGCGTTGAGTTTGACGGACTCTCAGACACGCTCAAAGACATAGCGTGCTACGCCGTAATAGCTGAAGTGCTGCGACGAGAAGAGCAGGCAGGCTAGCCCCTACGGGTTTTGGTTGCGCCGCCGTAGCGTGAATGCGTGATCGCGTATTCGCATTTTCGCCGTGGCGGTGCCGAAGGTCGCGAGCCAATCGCGGCACCGGGAGACGTTACGTCATTGGCCGCGACGTACACGGCGAAACCCCAGACCTGGGGCAAGATCACGAGCAAGCGACCCAAGGCCGGCAACGTCTCCGACATCGAGCTCGTGGCGTTTCAGCTTGGCTGCAGCGTCGAGGCTGCCCGCCGCGCAATCAAATACGGGCTGATCTAAATGGCCGACACCGTTACTGACACGCTGACGGGCTCGCTGCGGACATCGCTGCAATGGCTGCGAACGGACACGCAGGAAGTCGGCACGGTCACAAACCGCAAGACCGTTGGCGGCACGTACACGCTCACGGACGGCGACGGCCCCGGCCAGGCCGACATCGTGTTTGCAGATCAGCGCACCATCGCAGCAAACACAATCGAACAGTTTGACCTCTTGAACCTGTCGCAGACGGCCCTTGGCGTGACCGTGCCGTTTGTTTTTCGCCAGCTGCGGGTGATTCGCATCGTCAACGAATCGACGGTTGCTGGCCGCCGGCTCCTGGTTGGCGTCGATCCCGGCCGCCCCACGGTTGTCTACGCCGCCGAAATTGGACCTGGCTCGGAGTGGTGCAGCGTCAACCAGACCGACTCGTGGCGCGTGACTTCTGCGAATTCCGTTGTCAGGATCGCAAACCCCAACGCCGCGGCGGTGACGTACTCGCTGTTCCTAATCGGCACCTCGACGGCAGCTGGAGGCAGCGGCAGTGGCAGCTAGTTTCTCACTTACCGGGTCGCTCCGAGTTGCGCCATCGTGGGTGGACGACCTCAACACGACCGCGCTTACAGACTCCGCCACCGCCTCGATCTCGTTTGCACTCGCCAACGGCACAGGCAGCGGCCAGGCGAACGGCTACTACAAGGACGTGGTGACCGTCGCAGCCAGCGGCACGGCGAACATCGACCTCCGTGCGTTGCCGCTCGTGTTCATGGGCGGTTCTGGCACGCTTTCGCTGGCCAGCGTCAAGGCCCTGCTCGTGGTCAACCGCTCGAGCACCGCGACTCTGTCAGTTGGCGTGAGCGTGGCCAACCGCTGGACCGGGCTTTCGGCCGGACTCATCACGGTCGGCCCCTCTGGCGTGTTTTACACCACGCAGCTCACCACCGGGCTGGCCACCACGGCGAGCGACAAGGTTCTAGCCATCACGAACAACGGCGCGAGCGCCGCAGACGTTGAGGTCTACATCGTAGGAGTGAAAACATGATTAGTTCGACGCCGATTGCCGCCGCGCAGGATGTGCGCAGTCTCGCGGAAAAAGTGCGTGCGTTTGTGGCCGCGGCAAAAACCGCCGCCGTCGGCGGGCTTTCCGTCGCGGAGTTCTCCGAGCTTGCCGTTGCCCTGCTCAGGATCGCCGTGGCTGCAGCCGACGCCATTCCGGTAGACGGTGCCCAGCGCAAAGAGTTCGTCCTAAACGCCATTGGCCTCCTGTTTGACGAGGTTGCGGACTGGTGCATTCCGACGCTCGCCTGGCCGGTGTGGCTGATCGTGCGGCCTGCCATGCGGCAGCTGCTGTTGATGATTGCCTCCGGTGCGATTGAATCCCTGCTCCCGCTTGTGCGAAAGGTCGCCGCATGATTTATCTGCTGCTTATCGCCGCAGCCGCGGTTGTTTTCTGGCCAAACCTGGCACTGCCGCGGCTTGCGCCGCCTGCTGGCGAGACGTATCAATCGGCCATCGCCGACCTAGCCAACGTGCGCCGCCGCCTGGTGCGGACTCAACGGCTTGACGAGCCAGTCAAAAAGGCAATCGACACACTGACGCTTGCCCTGGTGGCCGGGAGCGACGAATGACCAACCGGACGCGTTACGCGCTGGCCGCCTGCCTGCTCGCCGGGTGCGTTGTTGTCTACGCGATTGAGGCTTTGCGGTCGCCGACGCCGGCACCGACGCCCAACGGCGGCTTGTCGATGCGTGGCCTATTCATCGGCCCCGAGGCGTCCGCTGACGCCGCCCGGCTGGCCGCCTTGTGTGACGAGCTTGCCGAGTGCATCGAGCTTGACGGAGTCCGCGAAGGCGGCCCCCGGCTCAAATCTGGCGTGGCGTTCGACGACCTCCGGGTTGCCGCTCGCGAGGCCAGGCTCCGCGGCGAATCGATCGGTGCCAGGCAGCCGCACGTCAAGAAAGCAATTCACGATTATCTCGATGCGGCCGTAGGCCAGTCTGGCGGGCCCGTGAGCCCCGAGCAGCGGTCGAAGTGGGTGGCCGCATACCGCGAATTGTCGAGGGCTTGCGCCGATGCGACGCGATAGCAGAGCTCTTACTGCCGGCGTGCTCCTCTCGATCGCTGCCGTGATGGCGGCGCAGGCGTTTGTCCGCACAGACCGGACGCAATACGGCTACACGCCCGACCCCGAAGGCGCAAGAGCGTTCCTGGCCGAGCTTGGCAACGAGCGTTTCTTCTCGCAGGCCGCCCCCGAGGCAATGCAGAAGGCCGCCGGCCGCGACACGTTTCTTTACCGCTCGCTGCAGCGTGCCCACCAAGCCCGCTACGGCACGCCGTTCGTGGTGGGCAAACAGCTTAACGGCTCGTGCGTAGCGTGGGGCGCGATGCACGCGGTGTGGATCTCCGAGGCGATCGACTGGGAGCTGGGAAAATCTTCCGAGCCGCCGCTCGCCCCGAGCACCGAAGCGATCTACGGCGGCAGCCGTTGCGAAGCCAGGGGCAAGACGTTCGCGGGCTGGTCGGACGGATCTACCGGATTCGCCGCCGCCAAGTGGCTTCGCGAGTGGGGCGTTATTTACCGCAAGCCGTATCCGGCCGTTGACCTCACGACCTACAACGCCACGCTTGAAAAGGACTGGGGCGCGTACGGCTGCGGCGGGCAAAACGACCACGGCCAAATGGACGCGGTGGCCAAACAAGTGCCGTGCCGGCACGTCGTGGCTGTGCGTAATTGGGCAGAGCTGACCGCGGCCCTCGAGGCTGGATTCCCCGTGACGCTCGCCAGCTCGCAGGGCTTTTCCTCAACGCTTGGGCCGAGCGGCATCGCGGAGGCGTCTGGGACCTGGATGCACCAGATGGTGGCTTGCGCAGTGCGCTATCGAGCCAACGGAGCACCGGACGACTTAATCTGCATCCTGAACTCGTGGGGTCCGACGTGGATCGGGCCGCAGACCAACCGCTACCCCGACGACTTGCCGGCCGGCGCGTTCTGGGCACGCCGCCGCGTCGTCGAGGGAATGCTTGGCGACGCCTGGGCCATTGGCTCGGTCGAGACTGGATTTAAGTGGCGTGACATTCACCACGGCGACTGGCTTGCCGTACCGATTTCTACGCTTTCGAGGACGAAATGACGCTGACTAATCGCCAACTCGTGATTCTCTGCCTTGCGTGCATGGCCGCCGGCTGGTGGCTGTCGAGCTCGCCGGACACGCCGCCGCAGCCAGGCCGCCCGGT
>Ga0214923_10003801_pt1 | contig 18687 bp, 20 predicted proteins | sample LL1510_MetaG_FD_177993 | JGI IMG/M metagenome (GOLD analysis project Ga0214923, IMG submission 177993) | Freshwater microbial communities from Lake Lanier, Atlanta, Georgia, United States - LL-1510 | ecosystem: Environmental > Aquatic > Freshwater > Lake | place: USA: Georgia | collected... | reverse complement strand
GACCATAATAGGTAACCACTCTTTTTTAAAGAACCAACTATGCCCCACCAAATCCACTTCAACAGTCCTATCGTTGTTACCTTGCTCCGGCCATCCGAATCTTAAGTAGTGTTCGTAGTATGAAGATTGTTGCGGAGGTAACGGATTTAAATAAAGTAATCCTACACTTCCTAATAATCCTTCTTTCTCATTCATTGTATTCATACAATTCTCTAACCATTTCTTACCAGGAATTGTATCATCATCAAATACACAAACGTATGGATTCTTAGCGTTCATAGCAAAGTAAAATCTTGCCCATACTCCGAAGTTGTAATTACAATAGGCAACAGGAACTTCCGTACCAATATCGTAATTAATCAAATCATTATCGCCGGGGTTATTGTACCATACTAATATCTCATCCGGCGGTAATGTTTGATTTCTTAGAGCCTCCAATTGTTCGTTTAGATGGTCTCCTCTTTTGTAACCATTTAATATAACTGTTATCATAATTGATTTTTAAAATTTTCTTTCCACACCTCAACTGAATAAAATTGATGATAGTGTTTCTTTGCAGTATTACTACAATTATTATAAAATTCTTTATCTTCTTTTAATCGTATTGCCAATTCTCTTGCTGCCTCTAAATCATTTACCGCTACCGATAATGATGGGTTACAAAGTAATTGAGTATCTACATCTTGGTTTCCAATACAAGGAATTCCAAAGTATGCACAATTAAGAGCGAATGTCCCAGCTGCTACCGTTGGCATCATATGTACTCCGTATTTGAATGTTGATAATACAGCCATCCACTCACACCACATCATTCTTGGTAAGTGAGTTAAGTTATCTATACTACCTTCATTCTCTCTCATAGCGTGTGATGTTTGTGCCCAAATAGGAACTTCAAAATTACCAGCTATCATATAACTTTCAAATCCACCATACCATCTTGCAAAGTTACCACCTATAATTGCTTTATCTTCTTTTGTAGGTACGATATCTCTGATTAAAGTATCAATCATTAGTGTACCAATGGGTCTTACTTTTTTATTAGGAAATAATCCTTTGTAGTAATATGAATCAGAGTCGTTATGTGTGAATATAGAATCACAACTTGCTAAGAAATTATAAAAATAAATTTGGTCAGCTATTTCATAATCGTTATACCACCAATGAGGTCCTTCTTGTACATAATGAACTGAACCATTACCTTTTTCTTTTATTCTACCAACAATATCTTGTCTAAGTAATTCTGAAATTGGATTAACTCCGTTTACTAATGTACTACCTTCCGAACTTAAAAATGTTTTGCCTTTTGGAAATATAATAAAGACATGGTCATAACCTGTCAAATTTTTATCTGCACCAAACAAATGAATATTATAATGGTCGGCATCTAAAGCATGCATCCAAGCAAACTCCGTTCTCATATTTGGATGATTAGCTGGAACTTTACCAACAAATCCCATTTCAGTTAGGAAAGCTATTTTAGATTGTATCATAATAGGCGTTTTGTTTTTCTTGTCTTTCTATTTTCTTATGATGGTATAAACAATATTGTTCTTCTGATGGTAATACCGAAAGTGTATTATATCCAATAATTCTTTCATGCACTTTACCTTGCCATTCTATTTCAGATGTTCTTCTATATAAACGAGTTTGATAATCAGGAAAATTAACCCAACCTGCATCTGTTACATTCCACTTCCATTTTTTAATATGTTCCTTTGTTAATCCTTCAACTGTATTAATTCTTGGAATAAAGAATAGGTCTACATCTTTGTTGTATTCTAAAAAATCATGTATGTTTTGCATTAAATGTTCGGATGGTATTTCATCTGCATCTATTTGGAATATAAAAATACCATTTGCGTGGTTCTTTAAATTATTCTTATATGATGCAAAATCATTATTAAGTGGAAATCCAATAACTTTAATATTAGTATTATGCAATTGAAACATTATCTTTAAATAGTTTTTAATAGCATCTGATGCCGAATCCTCGTCATATTGAATTAGAATTTCATCTTCTTTTTCAATTTTATCTTTTAGGAAATCTATTAATTTTGTAATTTCTTCTAATTCATTACAAACTGTAATTGCATATGTTATATTAATCATAATATTTTATTTGAATACAAATATACGAAAATTTATCCGTTTTACCAAATATATGTGTATATATTTTTGTATATGTATATATAGATATAAATATAGAATTTTTATAAAAAGCATAAAAAAATGGGTAACTTTTTTAAAATTACCCATTTATATTTTATTAAATACTATTAATATGTACTAACAGTTAACCACGTACTACCATTATGGAACATTAAATAACTTACACCGGCCAAACCTCCAGATGCATATAACATACCAGCCTGTCCAGTTGGTGGATATTTATTTGGTATTAAGTGAATTCCAGAATATAAATCAATAGAACCACTAATTGTTAGTATTTGTTGAGTTGCATCAAAAGTTAAATTGGATTCAACAGCACCATATCCTGTTACATTATCATATGTTAATACACCATTATTAGATGTACCAGTTAATGTAATTGCTCCATTCGTTCCACTTATACCAGATGTACCAGATGTACCAGATGAACCACCCCCAGAAGTTAAACCGGATGAACCATTTGTACCCGATGAACCATTTGTACCGGATGTACCATTAACGCCGGATGTACCATTAACGCCGGATGTACCACCACTGCCAGCTGTACCACCACTTCCTACTCCCGATGTACCATTTGAACCAGATGTTCCCGATGTACCATCGGTGCCTGCTGCAGATGTTCCAGAAGAACCAACAGTACCAGATGTGCCACTACTACCACCCGTACCATTTATACCGGATGAACCCGTACCATTTGTTCCCGAAGTTCCACTACTTCCAGCGGACCCAGATGAACCAAATCCATTTGCTCCACTCGTACCATTTGTTCCACTTGTACCATTTGTGCCATTTGCACCACTAGTTCCAGAAGTTCCGTTTGAACCACCACTTCCTCCTGCACCAGTAACTTCCACTTTCACAGAACCTCCACCTAAATCAGATATTGAAATTGCTGAACCACTAAATGCAAGTGTTGTAACATTTGATATGTTGAATGCTCCAAACGATGCACCAATATAATTTTTTACAGCTAAAGAAGCTCCAAATGATGATGTTGGTACTAATCTAGTTATATCATTTGCACCACCTACCCAAGCATAACCACTTGCTAAAGATGCTGAAAATGAACCAGTAATTTGTACACTATTTGATGTACCATATGCATTTGATGAACCTATTTGTGTAAATATGCCACTTCCAAAAGATGCTGTTGCTACTATTGTACTAACCCCACCAGCACCACCTACCCAAGCGTATCCACTTGCTAAAGATGCCGTTAATGTACTTGATGCCGATATTCTACCAGTCACCGTTAATAAACTACCATCAAATAATAAATTACTATTTACAGTTGAACTTGGTGCATTAAATGTAATTAATCCATTCAAAGTTGTTCCACTTAAAGATAGAGCACCAGCAGTTAAAGATGATGTGGGTACTATTCTAGTTCCATTAGGTCCGCCAACCCACATATATCCACTTGCCAAAGATGCTGATAATGAACCAGTAATTTGTATATCGTTAGTTGTTGCCCAAAATGAACCAGTTTGTGCAAAAATACCACCGCCGCCAGAACCAAATCCTAATGCAGTTATTTGAGCTGCTCCGGATATTATATTTACTGCTTTTAAAGATGCCGTATATGCTTCAATACCGTTTACCTCACCTCTTATAGAACCAGTAAATGTATTTAGCGATGCAGTAGTTTGTAATATTCTTGCTACTACACTATTGTTAGACCCAGTATAAGAATTTAATAAATTTATATCAATTGATATACCGCTTGTACCTGAAGTTCCACTACTTCCACTTGTGCCACTACTACCGCTTGTTCCAGAAGTTCCCGATGTACCAGCTCCGCTTGTACCAGAAGTTCCAGATGTGCCAGAAGTTCCACTACTACCACTTATTCCGCTTGTGCCAGAAGTTCCACTACTGCCACTTACTCCGCTTGTACCAGAAGTTCCAGATGTGCCAGACGTTCCTGACGTACCCGCTTGTCCTGGCGCTCCTAATGTATTTATTACCCAACTACTATGAGCACCACTTCCAGTTGATGCCGTTAAAGTTACAGTCAATGCACCAGTACCACTATTATAAGCAGTTACCGTACCTGTCATTGTGTTACCAGCATCATATGCTATTAACATTTGTTGTCCAACTGTCCATTGTAATCCGGTTCCTATGGTAAAACTCATAGAACCTGCATTTGTTATTGTACGAGTATCAGTTGATGCTGATGTAAATTTATCACCACTAAATCCATCAGTTCCAGATGTTCCCGATGTACCCCTTGTTCCCGATGTACCAGAAGTTCCTGATGAACCAGATGAACCAGATGTTCCTGATGTACCTGATGTTGCTGATGTACCGCTTGTTCCAGAAGTTCCCGATGTACCGCTTGTACCAGATGAGCCAGCCGCGCCATTTGTACCTGCTGTTATTTGGGCTTGCAAAAAATCTAGATTAGTATCCATTTCCAGTGCGGTTAATGGAGAACCTTTCGTAAGTCTTTTAACTAATGCCATAATCTATATTTTACTATTATAATTGTAATGTTATAACAGTAAATATATACGAATGGAAAAATAAACTATTTTTTTGTTTGTTCTGGTGGAGTTGGTGCTGCTGTATCTGTGATTGGTTTTGGTAAGGGTTCTTTCTCTGTTATATCAACCCTCTTAATTCCATATATTTTTTCAATTGCTTCCATTTTAAATTCGCACCAAGCTACTTGTTTGATATTTGGTAAAATATATGTTCTGAATGGTTGTGGGGTTTGTTTCATAATGGATTTACCTTTTACGGTTGACCCATATAATTTAGTACCTGCTTTATCTGCTTTTGGCGTAAGATTTTCCAACCATTTTAAATTATCAAAATCCGATTCTTTTAAATTTTTAAACATTATTGTTTTTAACCAACGAAAAAATTTATCAGGTTTTATATCAGTAACTTTTAAACAATAAACTTTTTTACGAAAAATACCCAATACAAAAACCAATACAGCATTTGAACCTCTAAATTGTTTGGCCTCACCATCGGCATATTCATATGAAATAATTTTATAAAGTTTTCTTACTCTCATCCTTGATTTAGATGTAGTTATTTCAGATTGTATTAAGGGTTTATATAAAGTTGCGTATGACATTTTATAGTTTATTTAATTTAGGTATCTGCATTTTAGATGAATTTACCTTTGGTATATTAAACGGAACTAATTTTGGTTGTGTCTTAACATAGTGCTCCAACATTTGAGTAAATCTATCATTCATTTTATCCAATGTAAAGTTATCCAATGTATTAGTTTTTAATCCTTCGGATTTCTTACTATAAGTATCATAATTGTTGTAAACATCGTATAACTTATTAGCTGCTGCTGAATAATTTGCTGTAAACCATTGTGCTTCTTTCATACAAAATTGGTCTGCTGCTGATTCGTGTACTGGAGTTAAACTACCTTCTAATAATACTGCATTTTCTGCTGGTAGAAAATCTAATTGGCCACTCCAACCACTAGCTATAATTGGTTTACCTGTCAAAGTAAACTCAGCCATTGGCCTACCATATCCCTCTCCTTTAGCAAATGAAATCATTGCTTTAACTTTTGGATGGTGGTATAAGTTACTCATATCAGTTTCTTCCATATCACCATGTATCAAGTATACAGATGGACACTTATCACCAAATGTTTTTAATACACCTTCTAATTTTTCTCTAGTTCCTTCTCTATCAATTACTGAAAATCCAGCGTGTGATGTTTTAACAATAAGACCTGGTCTTTTATCCTTTGGCATATATTGGAATACAGTAGCAAATGTTTTAATTGCCATACCAATATCTTTTCTATCCTGTCCTAAATCTCCTTTCAACCAATGTCCTACAATTAAGAAGTTGAAATTCTCTTTTACATTTTCTAATACATCTTTACCACTTCCTTTGGAAAATATTTCAGTATCAACTCCCTCAAAAAGAACTTCAATTGGTTTTGTTACTTTAATTTCTCCAACGATTTCTCCGGTTTCATTATCTTTTTGTTGATATACAGTTCCACCAATATTTTGTCTTGTGAAATTAGATGGAACTATAATTAAATCCATATTATTACATCCATCAATAAAATCTTTTGGACAAATTGTAGTTTCAACACCAGCAGTTATACCAATGTTATAACCACCCTTTGCACTAAACTCATTTGCTACTGATACCTGAATGAATATATCCGGCTTATCACTAACTTCTGTAATAACTCTTTCTAACATCCATCTTCCGAAATCACTTTCACCATCAACATTATTTTGTGGAGTATTACCCCAACGTAGTGGTATAATTTTAATATCATATTTGTCCATTTTGCGAAGTGACTTTAATAGGTCACGACTATGGTCCCCATATCCAGAACGAGTAAAGCATGGGCTTTGAAATACTAATGTTGGTTTATTCATATATTATAACTTATTTTATTTTAAAAACTTCAAATCTTTCTCTTGGTTTCCAATTTTCAAATGTTGATTCAATTCCATCAACTAATGTTTGGCACATATTTGTATGTGTTAATCCCATCTCTCCTATAAATGCTTCTCTACCTATCAATGCGTTTGCTTTACGGACATCTTTTGGTGTGTTATACACTTTCTCAATTGCTTCTGCAACATCCTCTATATCAACTCTATCATCCCAAATATAAGGTGTTGGAACTGAGCCTGCTAATGCCAATGCTCTACTCCATACTGGCGTTACCCAAGGACCAGGTTTAGCTTTACCTTCCCATTTTCTCCACTCATGCAAAGAACCAATTTTAATATAATCTTCGTGTGTTAATAACTTATCATCAACCTCAAATCCACATTGGTCTTGCAATCCACCAGTTACGTTTACAATGATTGGAGTTCCAGCCATTACCGATTCTGCAGTTGCTAATCCAAATCCTTCGTTGTTAGCTATATTAATTGTTACATCTGCTATATTATAAATAAGATTTAATTCTTCTTGAGGTCTTCTCTTTTCTGAAAATATGATATTACATTCAGGTGCCATTACATCTATTACTGCCGGTAAATCAGTACCATTTTCATCAACAGGTTGTGTGTGCATTACTAAACAAACCTTATCTGCTTTTTCTTTGCCAATCTTGTCACAAAACTTTTTAAATGCTACAATAACATCTGCAGGTTGTTTTCTTCTGATATTACGATTTGACCAATATAGTACAAAATCATAATCCTTTCCACCTAAAATTTCTTTACGGAATTCAGCAGAGACTTCTGATGGCTTATATATGTTTGTATTAATACCATGTGGTACATACCCTACTTGCCAATCCTTTTTAGGTTTCCAAGTTGGTTTAGTATCTAACGCCGATAACCTTTTAATGATACCATATGTTTGACGAGATATACAACCAATCCAATCACAACTTTCATAGAAGTTACGATTATATAATGGGTCTGGTAAATCATCCCAAATTGCGTAGAATAATAAAGGAACATTTTGTCTAATTTCGTGTTCAATATCATACAACCATGTCCAATAACGAGGGTCAGTAAAGTGTAAGATAGCATCTGGCTTTTCTGAATTGATTAATTGTCTAATCAAATCTGCGTTACCATAACCATTCCAAGGAAGTATTTTTACATTAGCATCAGCGACACCATATGTTTTTTGAATATCTTCACTTACATCTAAAACCTTACCAGCTTCAGGATGATTAATTGCTGCTCCCACCTGAAACCAATCGTATTTATGAACTGTACCAAGTACTAATTCTTTTGACACAGTAGCGATACCACTTGCCATTCTTAAATCATCCGAAAGTAAAAGGATTTTCTTTTTTGCCATAACTTATTTTGTTTCTTAAAATTGTGAACCTGATATTTGTAATTTTAGGTATTCATTCATTTCTTGTCTAAATCCATCATCAGTAACATATCTTTCTACTGTTCTATTTACCAGCTTTTGAAGTGTAACATCTGATGTAAAAGACACTTTTTTGAAACTTGAATATACATCTTTTAGTATTTTCACCGTTGTCAGTTTTGTGTTTTCTTCGTTCATTGTAATATATTTATATATATAAGTATAATGAAATAAAAAAAACATAATTTTTTATTTTGTAGCCTTTTTATCACATATTCCCCTATTCCCAAACTCACAAAACTTACAATTCTTTTTAGCCGGACCTGGTACTTTAGGAAATTCTATATCTCTAAATTTACCCTCATCATCAAATACAGTATGAATGAATGTCATAAACTCATCATATACTTTTGTAACCGATGGTGCTCCATGTGCTGGAATGTGTTTTGATACGTGTGGAATTGGAAATGCCGAGTCTTCGGGCAACTTCCTACGAAGGATTTGATACTCTACTTTAATTTTATTTAAAGGAATATTAAATAATTCTGAATAGTATTTTTTATATAGGAGAATTTGAGAGTTCTTCATCTTATCAGCTTTTTGATACTGATTCCATCCCATAGTAGATGTCTTAAGGTCAATGATAATAATTGAATTTTCAGCCATATCTCTTAATACGATATCTATGAATCCAATAAAGTGTACGCCCTCTTTAATAGTTGCGTTTAATGGAATCTCAATACCTACCAATTCAAATCCACTCTTTGAGTAGAATTTGTGCATATGTTTATCTAACCAAGCTAATATACGTCTACCATCACCATAAAATTCTTCTAATTGAATTTGAGTACAAGGAGTTCCTTCACTCATTTTATCAGCTTCAGTTTTATAAGCCTTTCTCATATTTTCTAATAAGAGCTTATCTTTGTTGATTTCATCTGCCTGCTTTTTAGAAACACCATACATTACCGAAAGGTAGTGTTGAATAGTTTCGTGCATAGCAGTTCCAAAGATTGTATGTATATTAGATGAGCTTTCACCTAACTTATCTATGTAGTTTAATTTGTATTGATGCGGACATGAGCTCCACATACTATATTGTGAAAATGATACTTTAGCCATTGTGTTGTTTTATTGTATAAAGATACGAAAAATACCCGAATAAACCAAATTAAACTTTGAGTTTTAACTTAGTAATTTGCTTTGGGTCAGTACCATATGCTTCAGCTATTTCTTTAATATGAGTTTTACCTGAAGTTGTTTGATGAAGTATTAAATAATATTCTTCTGCCTGCAATTTAGATACATTATAATATTTACAAATCAATTCAATAATCCAATCTTCATACTTTTCAGATGAGACAGGTTTCATATACTTTAAGAATGCTCTTGTTTTTGGAATCAATCCTATCAAACATAAATACATTGCTCTAGGTGGTGCTTCTTGTAAATAGGGTTGTATATCTGCAATTAGTTCTATCCACTCAGGTTTCATAGAAAGGAAACGGAGTATCATATAGTTACTCCATGTCTTACGTTCACTCTCATCAAGCGTGTCCCAATACTTTGGGTCTTTCTTATCACATATTGCATTTAAATGGTCAAATAATGTTTTTGCTGCCATATTATGCTTCTTCTTCTACTTTTAAACCCGGAGGTAATAATTCATTTAATACTTCACCACAATCTCCACAAAGGAATAACTCTACTGGCAGAACTTCATCTTTTGGTTTTCCCGATAATAGTTTTGAAATCTTACGAAATCCAAATCCTTGTACGAAAATCTCACCACCACACTTACATGCAATTGGAGTTGTTTTTTCTAATGGGATTGGTTTTTCTTCTTGTGGTGCTATTGGTTGTCCACCTGCTCCTAAAATGTTAGCCATATTATATTGTATTTAAAATTTGTATTAATGTTGCTGCAGTTGGTATTTCTTTATCAATAGCCGAACTACATTTATATTGTCCATCTGAAAGAAGTAAAATTACATTGGATGTATTTTCTGCTGCGTACTCATCTACTTTGTCATATAACATTGTAAACAAATCAGAAAAATCAGTAACTTTAGAATCAATAAGAGCTTGTCTTAACTTCATATATTTATTTCTCTTATCATCATTTGATTTGAGAATATCTAAAATCTTTATCTTATAATCATTTTCTAATAGATTTTGTACATCTATTTTTAACTTACCCTTATGAGAATTCATTTGGCAAGTATTAATTACTTTACGAATATCAGGATATGATGCATCAATAATAGGTACTAAATCTTTTACATCAAATTCAATTTCTTCAGCTTTCAAAATTTTACTCATTTGAACTGCCACATCTTTTTTAGTTGGCGGAATAATTTGAAAAGCCTGGCAACGAGATTGTATTGGGTCTATTACTTTCTCTACATAATTACAAGTCAAAATGAATCTACAATGTCCACTAAAAGTTTCCATAATATTACGAAGCATTGGTTGTGCTAAATGGCTCATATAATCAACCTCATCCAATACTACTACTTTCCATTTTTTGAATCCCATTGATGATGCAAATCCTTTTACTTTATCTCTAATAGTATCTACATTTCTTTCATCAGATGCATTGATAATCATATAATCACATTCAATTGATTTTACGATTAACTTTGCTAATGTAGTTTTACCAGTACCCGCTTTACCATATAAAAGTAAATGCGGAATATCATTATTTTCTATAAAAACGCCAACTTTAGTTTTTAAGTGTTCATTACCTACATAATCTTCTAATTTAGTTGGGCGATATTTTTCTACCCAAAGACTATTATTTATATTTTCTTCTTTATATTCAAACATATTTTATTTTTTATTTTCCAGTTGAACCAAATCCACCATCACCTCTTTCACTATCAGATAGTTCATCCCATTGTTCAAACTTAATTGGCGGGTGTGGAATAATCATAATTTGTGCAATTCTATCACCTACTTTATATGCAAGTGAATCTAATCCGTTTTCTTTTCTAAATGTAGCTTGTATTTCTCCTCTATAACCACTATCAATTACACCAACTGAATTTGATAATACTAATTCATATTTTCTAATTGATGAACGAGGAAATACTAATCCTACAAATCCGTTAGGAATTTCCATTGCTAAATCAGTACCATAACTAACATCAAATGTTGTATTAGATATAATTCTAGTTGCTACTAAATCCATACCAGCATCTCCATCTTTTGCATAAGTTGGAATTACTGCATTTTCATTAAGCTTCTTTATTCGTACTTTCATTTTCTATATTTGTTTTTACTAATTCAGATTGTTGTGTTTGAAAATCTCTAAGCTTTATACCAGCTTCAGTTAATTCTCTAGCATATAATTTAAATTTCTTTAAAGTTTCTTTATTTGTAAAAGATATGTATGCATCTTTAGTATTAGATATTGTAAATGTTACTGTTGGTTCTTCATTTGTCATATCTTCACTTGTCCATGCAAATACTTGTGGTTCATCATCATCAAATTGAAATACCCATTCGCATTGTTCTAATTTTTCAGATTGTCTTAATGTAACTTCACCAATTGGTTCAACTACTTCTTCTTTTTTTGTTTTTTTAGCCTTTGCCATAATATTTGTTTTTATTTTTATCTTCCTACTTCTGATAGGTATTTTTCTTTCATTTCTTCCCAACTAATTCCGATAGCATCTATATAGAATAAGTGTTCAGGTTTAATTCTTCCTTCATCGTGCAGTTTTGTATATCTACTGATTGCATGTTTCTTCCACCATTTGTTAATGTATTCAGTACCTTGCTTAAATTTATCTTTAAGGATTAATTTATCTTCGGTAATTTCATTTCTAAGATACTCACATCCGTTCTCATACATCATAGCCATATAAACACCTCTCTTAAATCCGTGATGATATTGAGTTGCCTTAATACCACACTCTTTAAAGATTTGTCCTAATATCTTTTGTTTGATACCACTAACAGGTCCGTTAGCTTCATATCCCATATTAGCACCATTACGAGCTCTCTCATCTGAAATATTATCTTTATACCATTGTGCTCTATTTTCTTTAATCCATTGATGCCAAGGGTCATAGAATTTATCATCTGGCTTTAAACTAATCTTACCAGCTGATTCACCCAATGTTTTAAATAAAGGGATACCATTATATTGAGAATGAATACCATAAAGTGATGTTGTACCTACTGCAATCAAAACATTTTTATATTTTGAATTCCAATATTCTCTAACCTCCGGAGTAGTTGTCATCATAGCGATTAACTTACCACCTAAAAAGTTATAACCTAATGGCTGGGTACATACGATAGTAGAAGCGATAGTAGTGTTATTCAATTTACCATCAACAAACTTATTATCCTTAGTCCAACCAATGAAGTTATCTCTAACTCCCATAGCGGTTACATCGGATGCTAATGAAATCTGTCCTAATAACTTTTCACTTACTCTATCCTTTACATTAATCTTTACATTACGACCAGGGTTTGCTGTAAAATCCATTGTGTGAATCATACGTCTTACCGCTGCCCACTTAGTAGATTCCTTCGGGTCATCAACAATCTCAACATAAGGGTCTAACGATTCAATTTCTTTTATCGTTAGCTCCTTATTATTGATATCAGTTGGTTTCCATTGTAAATCGTAATAAGATGCGATTTGGGATTTTGCTTGAATCATTGTAGGTTCTTGCAATTCAACCCACTTCTTATACAATGTTTGCTCTTGAACAGACATTGTCATAAGGTAGTCCATATTTTCTTTTAACTTTGCTTTTTCAAGCTCAAAATCAAAGACAGGTTTTTGTGGTTCAGTATCCCAAAAGCTCATATTAATTATTTTACGATTGCTCGGATTTGGTTTGTTGTTATTGATGATTCTAAAATGTATATCTCTTTACCAGCATTTTCAATAAGGAATTTTTCTAAATTTAAATCCCATGTTTCAGTTTCATATAACTTACCATCTATTTCAAATACAGGTTCACTTATTATTTTGTAATGTTGGTTAGCCATATTATTTAATTTGTACTAAATAATAATTTGCTGTGTAATCTCCATCAATAAATGCTACATGCGATAATCCTTTAGATGAGATTTTTAATGAAGATGATTTAGAACCTTTGTTAGCCATTAAGATAGCTTTCAAATATTTTGCTGAGAAAGCAATTGGTTCAATATCTTCTTTAGCGGTTGCATCTACTTCAATAGAAATTCTATTTGAGTTGATTGATGAGTATCCTAAAATAACTTCACCTTTACCAGCTTTGAATGTGAATGTAAATGTATCAGAATCAGCCAATACACCTTTTGATTTGATGAACTTATTTACAAAGTCATCATCTAATGTTATCTCCGCATCAAATGCAGGTAACGCTTTTAAATCAGGTACTGCAGGAATCACCGATGGTGCTGCTAACATATATTGTACCTTTGTTTTCTTATCTGAAAATTTCAATGCACCAGTCACTTCTTCTACAGTGATAGTATCATCTAATACAGATAATAAACCTTTTAATTGTGAAGTAGTGTAAATACCAAACTCACCGCTTGGGAATTCACCACCTACTACTGTAACATCACCTAATAAGGTTTTGTCATCTGAAATCATTCTTACCGATAAGTTCTTATCATCGGATTTTACCATAACGGATTCAATCTCACCACCTAAGTTGTAACGATTAACGAAACCATCAAATTTTGCTTTGTTCATAATTGAAATTTTAAATTTATTGTTTTAATTTGTTATACAAATATACGAAAAATACCTGATACTACCAAATATTTTAGAAAGAAAAGAATTGTTCGGCAGTTTTTTGTGAAGAAAGTACTGCACCCCACCCCAAAGCCCCATAGAAGTCCTCCAGTTTCTTTAATAATTCCCTTTCGAAGATTTTATCATAGTCTATATACGTCCTTACCAAGTCCATTATTTCATCAGGATCATCATGTCCTTTAAATCCAACCGCATCCAATCCAAATGGATTTTGTTTTAGATATACCCACTTAATTTTATCACCATCTCTCATTGGAGCGTGCTTAGCTGCACATTTGAAGTGAACTAATAATTGATTATGTGCAATTGCTGCCTTAACGTGTGCCGGAGTTCCACTATTAAATTGGAACATTGCTCTATTATCTTTTTTCTTTGGAATGTATTTTGATAATTCCTTTACTGCTGAGTTCTTAGCTATTGAAGTTACATCCATATTAACCAAATCCTTTTTAAAATCATATATCCTATCAGTTAGAACCATTTCAGTTTCACCTTGTAGAATTGAAATAAGGATACCACTCATAAACTTACGGAATTGTGCGGGGTACGATGAACGAACCACATCCAATCCTTTAACTTGCAACGTATCACAAGGAATACCATTCTCTGCAATAATCCATTGAGCGTATCTTTTCTTAGCAATCCAAATACCACTTCTACTTACGAATTCTTTTTTGATTTGGAATCTATGTTTTGTTTTATCTACATTGAATACTTTCTCAGCCAATACATCATAGAACTTATTTAAGAAGTCTTGCGTTTCACCAGCGATATCATCCACCTTTAAAGCAATCTCCGCATCAGTTAAATTTCTCCAATCTTTATAACGATGGTCTAATATAGGTACTGCTGAAAAGAATACTGAGTCCGTGTCAATGTATATGTTGAAATCCTGTCCAGTTGTTCCTAACTCTTTATTATATTTAATGTTAGCCATATCAGCCGTAGATTTAATTACAGTCTGACCTGTTGTTGTTACCGCCTCAGCGTTATCCACATCATAGAATCTGAAAGCTGGTAATCCTAGTACTCCATATAATGAGTTCAATAAAATCTTTTGTACCAATTGTCTTTTCTTATAGAAATCATACTTCTCTTTGTCACCACTCTCACCATATTTCTTTTCTAATGCTCTAAACTCCACACGTTGTTTAAACCAAAGGTCTAAGATATCAGGGATACAACCTACCTTATCAGTAGTGTAAAGAACTCCATTAGATGAGATAGCGTATTTACTTTCATCAAATAATTTCTTAAGGTTTTCTTTTGTAATAGTTTTCTCACCAATATTGAAAGTATCAATCTCACCTTTCATAAACTTTTGTGCATCCCAATTATCAATCTTACCAACTTTAGTTTCTGGTGAAATGTTAGTTGTCATAATGATTGAAGGATATAGTGAAGTTAAATCCAAGTCATATATCCATTCGTACTTACCAACAATAGGTGCCTTAACATATGCTCCAATGAATTTCTCTTGGTCATTATCTCTAAGTGCTTGCATCCTCTCTTGTCTATCCGCAGGTTTGTTGGGAGCTACAATGTTTCTTCTCTTAAGGTAACATAATAATGCACCCTCTAAGTATTTTGATGAATAAACAAAGTCCTCATATGGAACGTGTCCAGCGTGACAGATACCTCTAGCTGTATCAATGAATTGTAATTTAGCATCCATATCAACCACCAATTGAACGTCCACTAAGTTATACTCAATAAACTTTTCAATATCATCTTTGAATAAATCATCTAAATTACCAGCATACTCAACCTTACCTCTGCCCAATTCCTTCATCGCAATACTATCCAAACGATAATTATCTAATTCCGAATAGGTGAAGTTCTTATATAGAGCAAGGTAGTCTAAATAAGATACACCGGCCATATAAAATCTCTTACGATATGGAGACCAGAAACATTCACCTATTGGGCTTAACCTATTAGCGTGCTTAACACCTAATAGTCTTTTAATACGATTATATAAATAAGGAGTATCAAAGTTGTCAATGTTCCAACCTGTTACGATTGTTGGATTGATATATTCGTATAACTCCAAATACTTCATACACATATCCCTCTCGTCTTTGAAAGGAATTACAGTTCTATTACCGGTCTTCTTCTCACTCATCTTACCAGCTTTGTCCATAATCAAAACCCAATAATGGTTTGTGGCAGAATCGTGCAAACCAATAGCGGTTAATTCATTTTCTGATTTCTCTACATCAGGCAAACCACTATCCATTTCACACTCAATATCATATGTAAGTGTAACGTGCCCTTCGGATGGTATATCTGAATCAGTATATGTATCAACTAAAACTCTAGTGGTTTCAGCTACATCTGATTCAAATAAATTCGGGTCATCTTTTGTGAACTTAAAAATCTTATCTAACTTATCACCATACAAAGATGTATATTGTCCTCTTTGTGCTCTTTCATATGCATATCTAGTGTACGGAAATGTACGATATGATAATTTATCATCCCATAAATGGATTAAATTCTTTTCTCTCTGAAAGTATATATTTTGATACATCTATGCTTTTAATTTTATGTTTAATCTACGAATACTCTTGCCATCTTTTGAAAGTTGTTTTCTATATCCCAACTTTTTAATGAATTCTCCCATAACAATGCCTTTGATATGGCACTAACATCAGGTCTTTCAATTGTTTCATCCAATAAACCAATTACCTTTTCTTTAAATTCGGCTTTACCACTATAAAGAAGTGGATAATCACTACCAACCATTTCAGGATAACATAATCCATTTGGTAATAAATATGGTACTCCACGACTTAGACCGTCAGTTGTACTCATACTCCATGCTGAATATGTTTGGAAACAACCTACTCCAAAATGAGCTTGTCCTAATTGATTCATATAAATATTTCTATCAGCATGTCCAATATATTTTGTATATGGTTTTTTCATATCACCCAATGTAGTCCATACTTCAAAATCTTGTCTTTCATTCCACAATTCATCCATAGTTTCAAAGAACCACTCACCTCCAGTATAACCATTATTTCTATGATTGAATACAATAGTTTTCTTTTTATATTCTTTAGTTGGTACAAATTCATCAGTACCTAAGTACCAAGGCTGTATAATCTTATCCAATTTTTCTATAATGTGTGGTTGAAATTCTTCAGCTGCTCTTTTAAGAACTAAATCTTTAACCCATTGTGAGTTCACTCCACATACTTTCATATCTAATGTACCCTTAATGTTTTTCCAAAATGAATTATCATCTCTTGCTCCATTATCTTTTATCTCCCACCAATGGCAATAACCAATGATAGGCTGTGTTTTGTTGTAGATACGAGTAATTTTAAATTCATGTGTCCATTCAGGCAAATGTGACCATACTAAATTAAATTGTTCTTTTTCAACCAATCTATCAAAAAATTTATGAGGATAATTTACTCTCATTTTAGGTGGAAATGTATCCAACCCATCCATTCTACGCAATGAAACATTTGGATATTCAAATTGGTTTATAATACCAGGATGATTATCCATATCAGGATATGGTAATACCCATTCCCATTCTTTACCAATTTTAGTATTATCTAAAAATGATTTAAAAACTAATAAAAACGAATCTCTATTAATATCTTTCTCTTGTCCAAAATTTGTATAATTCGGAATTACTAATACTTTCATATATTACCAAAAATTTTCAGCTCCTTCAGGTGCTTCGTATGTTGTTAAGTGATGAACCACATCAGTATTATAACTAGCCGTATCTTTTGGATAAGGTCTAATCTCATGCTTCAATCGTTTCATCAAATCCTTTTTTTCTTTTTTATCTTGTGCAAGTATCTGAACATATCTATGCTTTGGTGGTTCTTCCCTTCTCCAAAACTCTTTATATCCTTGCTTACCGATTTCCATTTGTAAGTGTGCTAAGTTACCACTACCCCACATTGAAAATACAGTCCTACTATGAATCCATTGATATGGGTCTTTGTGTAATGATATACCCCAATTTGGCATTAGTGCAATATCCGTAGATAATCCCTGATAAATCCAATTGGTAGCCTGATATATTCCTCCTAAATGAGCTTGCCCGTTATCGGCGTATGATAGTAATACCTTAATTGCTTTATCATGTTCCTTTAACCATTTGAAAGATTGTCCTAATGCAAATGATTCAATATTAGAACCATACCCATCATCACAATACAAACGAGTTAATTCTAAAATGTTATCTTTAGTTAATCCTTCACAAATAGAAGTGGATGCCTTTGCTCCAACAGGAAAACCATAGATTAAACAACCTATAAGTTTATCACCATCAAAGGTATTAGCATCTTCTGATTTGTAATATATTCCAATTGCATATCTACAAGCTGTCCAAGCGTGAGTATAGTGCTTCTTAACAATAATATCTTTAGCGATACTCTTTGCTATTGGTGCTACATATACTTTGGATGTATCACAATAATTTTTACCTTCTACCTTCATTTTGTTTTGCTTGTTTTGCTTTTTCTAAAATAGATAAACTTCGTTCAGCCTTTACTAATTTTTGTTTTTGTTTCAAATCCTTTATATAACCTGCTGGGTATTTGTTCTCAACTGAAATAGGTCCATTTGGAAATTTCTTCAAATCATATTTCCATATTGATTCAAACCCATCATCATCTTTATAGGTTATTTCCCACTTTGTAGGTTTTTCAATTGGTGCTTTAGATACTGCCATAACATTACAAATATACGAAATTATTTTGGATTAACCAAAAAATTCATCAAACTTATTATGTGATTCTATTATATTTTCAGTACAATATTCAGGCACTACATAATCACCTGGCTTTCTGAATACCAATATGTATTCATGTATTTTAGATGTATATCTTTTTGCAGATGCTTTACCTAATTGCATTGCAGCAAATGGTGATATGTTTTCCATAACAATTAAATCGTGATTTTGAAATCCAGCTTTC
>Ga0214923_10003800_pt1 | contig 18687 bp, 14 predicted proteins | sample LL1510_MetaG_FD_177993 | JGI IMG/M metagenome (GOLD analysis project Ga0214923, IMG submission 177993) | Freshwater microbial communities from Lake Lanier, Atlanta, Georgia, United States - LL-1510 | ecosystem: Environmental > Aquatic > Freshwater > Lake | place: USA: Georgia | collected... | reverse complement strand
ACGAAGGTAAAGAATTAAATGATAAATTACTCAAAGATATATTTAATAATGAAAATTTAATTAATAGACTATTAGATGAAATTAAAAATAATAAATTATTACAACAAGTTAATGAATTAAAAGAAGAAAATAATAGACTTAATAATAAAGTTAAAGAAATTAATAAATTAATTATTATTGAAACAAATGAACAAGATAGAATTAAAAAATTAATACAAAATATTACTAATACTGAAACCAAATTAAAAGAAATTAAACTTGAAACTGAAAAATATGATATTCTGTCTAAAATATGTGGTAGAGATGGAATACAACTCTTTCTATTAAAAGAAATGTTAGAAACTATTAGTAATAAAATTAATAGTATATTGGAAAATTATATTGGTAAAACTATTAAATTGTATCTTAATAATGATACTATTGAATTATCTATTTTATCTACCCATGATAAAGTTATTCACACTCTTAGTGGTATGGAATCTTTTATGTTAGATTTGACTTTTAAAATCATTATTTCACAAATTTCACATATTCCTAAATCAAATGTTATATTTTTGGATGAATCTATCTCTGTTTTAGATAAACATAGAATTGGATCTATCGATGAATTATTTAAATTAATCAGACAATATTATAAAAATATATTTATGATAACACATATGAGAGTTGTAAAAGATAGTATTAATCATAGTCTAAATATTTCAAAAAATAATGGATTATCATTTATAGATATACCATGTTAATGGTAATATTAAATAAAATTTAATATTGTTCGTTTAAAAGCTAAATTTAAATAATATTGGTTATTGTTCCATTCTTTATTAAATAAATTATATAATTCATTATCATATTTAATAATTTCATAAATTTCTAATAATAATTTATTATTTCTTTCAATAATATTATTTATCACAGAAGATAAAAATACAACATAATTAACTTTACAATTTATAATGCAATTATATAATGCTTTTAAATATTTACTAGTATAAGTTCTTGATATAATTGACCAAATTATCTTAGTTGATACTAAATTACAATTCTCATATAAATTATTATAGAAATAATCTGGTCTTATCATATTGTCTAATGTTATCTCATTTAAAAATTGTAATATTGAATACCATGTAAAATTAAAATTATCTGTGTTATGTATTACTAAATTATTTGATTCATCTAATATCTCTCTTAAACTATATATTCTAATATAATTTTTATTTTTTAAATAATCTTTTTTTACTTTATACCAATTATTTATTAAATGTTTCTCAAAATTTCCTACATAAATTGGATCAAATTTTAAAGTTTTATTTTCCATAATAATTGATTAATATTTATTAATAAATAAAATAAAAATCAATTTTTTATTTTATTATTTTTATATAAATTAAAATATATATGATAGCCATTATAATTAGAGGACATGAACGTAACTCTTTAACCAATAATTATCTTAGAAATTTTTTAAATAAATTATCTAACCATTTTACTATTCATTTATATATACATACATGGTTATATAATGAAGCTTCTACATCATGGAGACCTTTAAATAAACCTAATAGAATTATTACTCCTTGTTATATTAATGATTATTTTAAAGGTTTTCAAATTAAAAAATTAATTATTGAAGAAGATAAAAATTTAAATTTAGAACAATCAATTGATGGATATTTATGTGCTATAACCTTAAAATTACCATGGAAAAAAATGTGGTTTGGACAAAAAAGGATAATTGATGTATTTGAAAATCATAATTATTATGATTTTATTATTAATATTAGAATGGATTATTTTGATAGAATAATAAATACACATCTATTTGATGTTAATAATGTTATTGATAATTTAATTAAAGAAATTATTAACAACCAAGATAAGTTTAATTTATTAAACTTTTTTTTTGATTATGATCAAAAAATATCTCAAGAAGTTTGTAATGAAATTGATAATTTATATATTGGACCTTTTAATTTAATAAAAGAATTAATCTATAATTTTCATTATAATTTAGATGATATTTTAAAAAGTGATATTATTAAAGATTTTAATGGCGTTAATCAAGAAAGATTGGTTTATTTACAAGGTTTAAAAATTAATAATAATAAATTTTTTTCATAATGATATAAAAAATTGAAAATATTTTATCATTATATATAAATTTAAATAAAATTTACCGTCGCAAGTTTGTAAAGCGCTAATTTCACTCAGTTATAAAAAAGCTGTTCTACATGTCTCTTGATCTTGCAAAGTTTGTCATTGACAAGCATCATTTTAGGTCCAGGGACATTAAGTCACAGCATTACTGTGTGTTGTTTCAAGAAGATCGGAACTGTATTAAAGTTGGTTAGTCATGGTGCAAACGGTCGCCTTACAGATAAATTAACAATTCATGCGGAAGTTGATGCAATGAATCATTTGCCATATCCAAAAAAGAGAACTAAGATTATTACTAATATTGATATCTTGATTATTAAGGCAACAACAACAGGAGAATTAAGAAATTCAGCTCCATGTGTTCATTGTCTCAAGAGTATGTATATTATGCCAAGAAAACTTGGATATAAGATTAATCGTGTTTATTATAGTAATAATAATGGTGAGATTGAATGTAATAAGTTGATTGATTTGTTAAGATCAGATAAATTACATGTTTCAAGTAGTCATAGAAAAAATAGTAATTTCAATATTGAAACATGGAAGAAGTGGCGAGATTCTGTGGTATAAAATGTATATTTTTTTTATTAATTTAATATATGGATTATAAAATTATTGTTTCAAGATATAATGAAGATATTTCATGGTTAAATTCTATAATGGATAAATGTATAATATATAACAAAGGTGAAAAATTAAATTTATTTGATAAATCTAAAGAATGTCCAGAAAGGATCCAAGTAAATGAAATATTACTTGATAATTTTGGTAGAGAAAGTGAAACTTATCTTAATTATATTATTAATAATTATGATAATCTTCCAGATATTATTGTATTTACACAAGCCAGAATATCAGATCATAGAGGAAGTAATGATATAAATTATTTATTTAAATTAGTTGATGAAGCTAAAATAAGTAATATTTCAAAACCAACATTAATTTATAATAAGACAGATGGTATTTCATCAGATTATTGGGATTTTGACTGGAATTTTAAAAAAGGAAAATATTATTTAGAGGATAATTATTATAAAAATCATAAAATATTATTTTATGATTTTTTTATAAAATATGTCAGAAAAGAATATCCAAATCCAATAAATATTCATACAAATGGTATATTTGCAGTTCAAAAACATTTAATTGTAAAAAGACCAATTGAATATTATAAAGATATAATTAAATTTGTAAATCATCATATAAATCCAGCAGAAGGTCATTTTTTTGAAAGATCATGGCATTATATATTTGAATAAATAGACGATATATATATATTTTTATATAAAATATATATATATATTTTATATAAAAAAATATATATGAATATTTTAATATATGGTTCAAACGGATGGATTGGATCACAAGTAATTAATTATGCTGATAATAACAATATTAAATATACCAAAGGTAATACTAGAGTTGATGATTATTTAGAATTAATTAAAGAAATAGATGATATTAAACCTACTCATATATTGTCTTTGATTGGTAGAACTCATGGTATAATTAATGGTAAAGAATTTAGCACAATTGATTATTTAGAACAGGATGGAAAATTAGTTGAAAATTTAAGAGACAATCTATTTTCACCAATTCAATTAGCTATTATTTGTAATAAAAAAAATATTCATTTTACCTATTTAGGAACAGGTTGTATTTTTGAATACGATAATGATCATTTATATGAATCAGAAAATAATGGTTTTATTGAAAATGATCTTCCTAATTTCTTTGGTTCATCATATTCTATAGTAAAAGGTTATACTGATAGATTATTACATTTATTTCCAGATGTATTAAATCTTAGAATTAGAATGCCAATAAACAATGAAAATAATAAAAGAAATTTCATAACAAAAATATTAAATTATGAAAAAATATGTTCAATAAAAAATTCAATGACTGTTTTACCAGATATTATTCCTATTATTTTTGACATGATTAAAAATAATACAATAGGGACATTTAATATGACTAATCCTGGATTAATTAGTCATAATGAAATTTTAGAAATGTATAAAGAAATTGTTGATCCTGATTTTGAATGGAAAAATTTTGACATATTTGAACAAAATAAAATTTTAGCATCAAAAAGATCTAATAATTTTTTAGATACTAATAAATTACAAAACTTATATCCAAAAATAAAAAATATAAAAGATGCAGTAAGAGATTGTTTAAAAGAGTATCCAAAACATAATATAATAGAAAATAGAAATATATTAGTTACCGGAGGATGTGGATTTATAGGATCTAATTTTATTAATTATATGATGGAAAAATATAATAATATAAATATAATTAATATTGATGCAATGTATTATTGTGCTAATGAAAACAATGTTAAAGAATGGATCAGAAATGATAAAAGATATGTTTTAGTAAAAGGTGATATTAAATGTAATGATATTATTAATCATATTCTTAATCAATATAATATTAATTATGTTATTCATTTTGCAGCACAAAGTCATGTTCAAAATTCATTTAATGATTCCATTTTATTTACTCAAGATAATGTTTTAGGCACTCATTATTTATTAGATTGTTGTCTTAAATATGGTAAAATTAAAAAATTTATTCATGTTTCTACTGATGAAGTTTATGGTGAATCAATGGTTAATATTAAAACTGAACATTCTATTTTATGTCCTACTAATCCATATGCTGGGACTAAAGCAGGTGCTGAATTATTAGCACAATCTTATTGTCATTCATTTAAGATGCCAATTATAATAACCAGAGGTAATAATGTATTTGGCCCTAATCAATATCCTGAAAAGGTTATTCCTAAATTTATCAAACTATTAAAGGAAAATAAAAAAATTACAATTCAAGGAGATGGATCAAGTATTAGAGGATTTTTACATGTTTCTGATACAGTTAAAGCATTTGAATGTATATTATTAAATGGTAAAATTGGTGAAATTTATAATATTGGTTGTGATGAACATATGGAATATTCTGTTATGGATATTGCTAAACTTTTAATTAAAATGATTAAAAATACTGATAATTTTCAAGAATGGATTGAATATATTGAAGATAGACCATACAATGATAAACGTTATTATATTAGTAATAATAAAGTAAAAGATATAGGATGGTCAATTCAAAAAAATTTTATTGATGGTTTAAAAGAATTGATTGATATTTAGAACAACATTCAGTAATTGCTTCTTTAATATTCATTGGATTATATTTTAAAAGTTTTTCACATTTTAATTTAGAATAAGATCTATTATTATTAGATTTTTCAACAATATTAAAATTATTTATAATATTATTAAAATTATTATAAATATTTAAAATATTTGATAAACTAATTGAACCAGGATTAATAAAATTACATATACCTATTTCTTTATTTTCAATCATTGTTAATAAAATTGGAAATAAATTATCAATATATGTAATTGATATTTCAACATTTTCAATAAATTTATAACCTAATAACTTAGTTAATAGATTTTTATCATGTTTAATACAACTAATTGGATAATTAATTCTTAGATATAAAACATTACTATAATTATTAATTATGTTTTCTAAATATATTCTACATTGACTATAGAAGTTTTTATTAAAATTACCCATATCATTCTCATCATAAAATTTATTATCATTAAAAATTCCACCAGATCCAAATATAGTTAAATGAATATTTTTGTCATTACATATTTTACTTAAAGTTAATTGATAAGTTATATTAGTTTCAATAGTTTCTAATCTATGTTCATCACACCAAAAAATATTTGGAATACCAGTTAAACCAGCACAATTAATAACATATTTTGGATTATATAATTCTATATATTTAATAATTTCATTAACTTGTTCTAATCTTAATGAACAAATGATATAATTTTTATTAAATAATTTTAAATATTTGATGATATTTTGACCAAGAAATCCTGTTGAACCAAATATAATATAATCAATAGGTTTAATAAAATTTTTAATATTATCTTTGTCTGATAATATTGGAAATTCTATTGGTAATTTTAATTGAATCAATGGATCTTTCCAATGAATATGTTTTGTATCATTCTCATTAAATATTCCAGTAAAATGATATACTAATATTGAATTATCTTCCAATGATAAAAAAGCATGACCATAATTTTTTTTTATATAAAGTTGATATAAATTAGTATTTGGATCTAAATTATAATATTTTGGTATTAAATAATCTTCTTCATCTATATTAAAATTTATTACTATATCTAGTATTTTACCACTTATACATGTAATTAATTTATCAAATTGATTTATATGTATTCCTCTAAATACATCTTTATTATTTATACTAACTGTGCATTCATTAAAATTATAATTACTATTTTTAATTAAAAATAGTAATTTACCTCTATTATCTAAAAATTTATTCATATATATAATATTAATATATTATTCATATATATAATATATATATGAATAAATTTTTATTATATAGTGAAAATGAGTTAATAACATCTAAAATAATTAATTATTTTATAAATTATGAATATTATCTATATGATAATATTGAAACAATTAATGAATTTATAAAAAAAAGTAATCCAACAAACTTAATTTATATTGTTGAAAAATTTGATAATTATCAAATTTCTTTAATAAATTTGTGTAATCAATTTAATATTCATTTTACCTGTATTTCTTATGATAATATTTATTTAAATCAATATCAATATCTTTTTATTAAATTTAATAATAATTGTAATGATATTATAATAGATTTAATTATTAATAATAGTATAGGTTTATTTAATCTTGATTGTATAATTAATAATAAAATAAAATTTATTAATAAATGTTTATGTTGTAAAGAACCAAATAATGAATTGTTAAATTTAGGATATCAACCATTAGCTAATGATTTTCATAAAGAAAATGAAATTAATGAAATTTATCCATTAAAATTAATGTGTTGTTATAATTGTTATCACTGTCAATTATCACATATTGTTGATCCTGAAATTTTGTTTAAAAATTATAAATATGTTAGTGGAACATCTCAAACTGGATTAAATTTTTTTAAACAAAATGCTGAATTTATTGTCAATTATAAAGGATATGCTAATGGTAATATATTAGATATTGCATGTAATGATGGAACACAATTAGACTATTTTAAACAATTAGGATGGAATACATATGGTGTAGATCCAGCTGAAAATTTATATAATGTATCATCATCAAAAGGTCATAAAATAATATGTGATTTTTGGAATAATGATATTGCATTAAAATTACCAAAAATGGATGTTATTACTGCACAAAATGTTTTTGCACATACTGAATATATTGATGATTTTTTACAAGCATGTAAAATAATAATGAATAATGATTCATCATTATTCATTCAAACATCTCAAAGAGATATGATTATTAATAATGAATTTGATACAATTTATCATGAACATATTTCTTTTTTTAATGTTAAATCAATGGATACTTTAACAAAAAGAAATAATTTAGTTTTAAATAGAGTTCTTGAAAATGATATTCATGGTAGAAGTTATATTTTTGAAATTAAATTAATTAAAGATGATTCTATTTTTGATGTTAATAAACATTTAGATATTGAATATAATTTAGGATTATATAATATATCATTATATAATAAATTTAATAATAATGCTAAACAGATTATTATTAATTTAAAAAATGAAATTAATAAATATAATATAAAATGTATCGGGTTTGGTGCTTCTGCCAAGGGCCAAACATTGTTATGTTATGGTAATATTTTATTAGATTATATTATAGATGATAATCCATTAAAAATAGGAACTTATTCTCCCAAATTAAATATACCCATAGTAAGTTTAGATCATTTTATAAATGATAAAAATGATAAATATTTAATTATCATTTTAGCATGGAATTTTGCAAAAGAAATAAAGAATAAGATTATTAATAATATGATGAATAAACAAGTAATATTAATTGAACGATATTTTCCAAATATAATAACAACAATATTATAGATATATACTTGGATCACCAAAAACTCCACTTTTTTGTGGATTACCCATTATGCCATTTGATCCAAAATGTAAATAACGAACTAGATAATTAAATATTTGATTATCATTATTATTAATATAATTTAACATATATTTCCATTTTATGGCAAATGTTTCTTCTCTATTAATCCATTGATTAATTATAATTGGATTAAAGATAGGACATAACGTATTTGATGGAATATTTAGAGTATTTAATTTAATAACTGAATTATATTTAAATCCTAATGAAATTAAATATTCAATAATACACACTTCAACTTCATAAATAAAATATTCTTTTGTATAATTAGTTTTATTTAGTTTCTCATTCAAAAAATTTATCAATGATGGGATTACTTTTATATTGAATTCAATTAACGTTCCAATTGCATGATATTTTATTTCATTAGATTCCCAATGACTCCATATATCAGAAGTAGATCGCATATTATTAATTGTTTTTTTAAAATTATTAATACCATTTATTGGTAAAATAACACTATCATTTATAAAAAATATCCATTCATATTTTTTTTGAAAAATATCAATATTTTTTATTAAAATATCTCTATAATTTAAAAACTCACTTCCAACTCCATTATTTTCATAATATATAATTTCTATTGGTAAATTTATATTTATACTATTACTTGTAGTTATAAATATAACTGTATATCCAACCTCTATTAATGATTTAATTGAATTTATTACATAATCTTTTATAATATTATCAGAATCATAATGATGATATAATGCTAAACACTTATTTTTTTTACAATGCTGAAAAATAATAAATTCTTCAGCCTCGCCATATAATTCATAAAATTCTTTTTTATTGTTCCAACTATATCTATTATCATTTAAATTAATTCCTTTATTTTCTATTTTTAACGTTTCATAATCTAAATTTGTGTATTCTATTTTTTTTAAATTCATTAATTTATATATTATTTTATTTGTTTCTTCTATATTTACAGGTAAACTACATCTACAATTATCATGTCTCCATGTATTTTTTATAAAAATTACTTTATTTATTGGTAAATCATTTCCATTATATGATTTATATCTATCTGGTTGTAAATAATTATTTATTGTCCAATTTCTCTTATCTCTATAATCTATATCATCATATAATAATGATGATAGATTATAACCATTATCTAATAATATTCTACTTAAACCATATTCACCAGATAATATAGCATCTATTTTTGTTTTTTTTAATCCAATTACTGTATTATATTCATTTGGATATTCTACTATTGATGTTGGTGATTTTAAAGTAATTTGTGTATTTAGTAATAAATCAATAATTTTTTTATCTATTTTAATTAATGTTATTATAGGAACTAATCTAGGACCTATTCCTCCTAAATCTGTTTCTGGTAAAAATGATATACAAGGAGAACAGGCTATAGATCTTTCTTTTTTCATTTTTTCATAAAAATAATCAATCCAATGAATATTTTTATCAGTTTCAATTAAAGGTCCTATGCAACTGGCATTCATCAAACATAAATAATCAAATATTTCATATATTTTTTTATTATTTATTTCTTCAAAATAATTAATACCTTTATACCATGCACCAAAATCTGAATCACCATCATCTTTTAATACTATTAAATTTGGTATATTTGGTATTATAACTTCACATTGATTCCCATTTATTATTAATAATGTTGTTATATCTCTTTTTTGCCATTCATTATTACATAATCCATGTTTTATAAAAAATGATAAGTTTGTTTGATTTCTTTGTTCTCCATTTCTTTCATAATATGCATATATTAAACCAATTTTAGCATTTTTTATATCTACTAATTCTTCTTTTGTAATTTCATTTAATATATTCTTATTAATTCTATTTAATATAAATTCTGGTATTGAATCCATTAATATCCTTTTAACTTTTATTATTGGATAAATATTATTATTTAATAACTTTTCATAAATTTCATCCATTTCATATTGTAAATTACTTCCATTTATAACATGAGATATTGTTAAATAACATTTTTTATTCTCATATGCATAATATAGCCCATTTAATTCATAATGATGTATTAAATCCCAATAATTATTTATTAAATGTGATTTTTCATTTATCATATTTAAAAATATATTTATTTTTTGTGTTTTAATAGTAAATAAATATGATTGATAATGATATTTACATTGTGAACTATCGTTAAAACCATATAAATCATATTCATAAAAAAATGCATTTTTTAAATAATTATTTATATTATGTGTTAGAATTATTGAGTCATTTGTAAATACTATTTTTTTATAATCATTATAATTATAATTTTCTAACACATATTTCCATTTTCCAAAATCAAATAATGGATTATTTTCTATAAAAAATATTTCTTTTATATTTGTCGATAAATTATAATTATATTTATTTTCATATTCTTTTGAATTTATTATTATTATGTCAAATAAATCAAAATATTTAATATTTTCCTCTAATACATGATATCTTCCTTTACTTGTATGGCAAGCTATGATTATTAATAATTTTTTTTTTTCAGTTATTTCATGATTATTATATGTTGTATCTATTATACAATTTTCTAAACATATAAAATCATTCCGAATTATATCTATTATATTAGCATTATCATTATAATTATAATTATAATTATTTAATTTAATTTGTTCATATCTATTTCTAATATCATTGCCTAATAGATTTAAATCTTCATAATCCATATTATATTATAATATATATATTATAATATGGATTATGAAGATTTAAATCTATTAGGTAATGATATTGAGAATAGATTTATTCTCAATTTTATTTAATATAAATTCAGGTATTGATTTTATTAAAATTCTTTTAGCTTTAATTAATGGATATATATTATTATTTAGTAATTTCTCATAAATTTCATCTGCATCAAATAATAAATATCTTCCATTTGTAACTTTAGATATGTTTAAATAACATGCCTTATTATTATATATATTACATATTCCATTTATTTCAAAATTTTTTATTAAATCCCAATAATTATTTATTAAATGTTCTCTGTCTTTTATCATATCTAAAAATATATATATTTTATCTGATTTTATTGTAAATATAAAAGATTGATAATGATATCCCATCTGAATACTATCATTAAATCCATATAAATCATAATCATTAAAATATGCATTTTTTATATAATTATCAATATTATGGGTTAATAATATTGAATCATTTATAAATAATATCTTTTTATACTCTTTGTAATTAAAATTTTCTAATACATATCGCCATTTACCAAAATCAAATAATACATTATTTTCTATATAATATATCTCTTTGATATTTGATGAAAATTTATAATCATATTTATCTTCATAATCTATTGTATTTATTATTACTACATCATAATTTTCAAAATATTTTAAATTCTCTTGTAATATATGATACCTTCCTTCTGAACTTGTATGACATGCTATTATTATTAATAATTTATCTATTTCTTTCATGTCTTTATCATTGTATGTTGATTCTATTAAACAATTTTCAAAATTTATAAAATTTTTTTCTTTTTCTTCATTTCTATATTCTTCATTTCTATGTTCTTCATTTCTATGTTCTTCATTTCTATTATTATAATCTAATAAATATGATTTAATAAAAACAGATCTTTTTCTAATATCATCGCCTAAATCATCTAAATTATCAAAATTCATATTATATACTATATAAAAAAAATTCTTCATCTGTTAATAATGGTTTTATATAATTTAAATTTATTCCATTTATATATTTAGTTATTATATCTATAATCTTCTTTATTATTATATTATCTGAATTAAATAAATTTATTAATAAATATTTATCTGTTTCTAAAATTATTTCCATTTTATCATTTAAATTATATGGACTTGTTAAAGTATATACTTTATATTCACTATCTATATATTTCTCTCCATTTGTCATTACATTAAATATTATTGTTTCATTCCCTTTATTTTCAGTATAATGTTCATATACCGTTTTTACAATTTCATTCTCAAATATTATCTTTTTATTTAAATTTTTTAAATAATTACATGTTAATAATAATAATGGAACATTATTATTTACAAATAATTCATATAATTTTTTTTCCTCTTCTAAATTATATGGATTAATTAATCTTAAAAATCTACATAAATTTGCTAATTCTAAATTTCCATTTTCTAATAAATATTTTTCACCCTCCGTGTAAGCGGTTCCCTTATAATGAACCGCTTTAATTCCACATTGTTGTGCCATTATATAATCTGAATGATGATTGTCTCCTATATGATAACTAAATTTTTCTTTTACTTCTTTCCATATCCAACCACCATATTTTCCACCGTTTGATTTATATATTTTAATATTATCCACATTTAAATTTCCATTATTAAAATTATTACATTTTTTTAATATATCTCTTAAATTTTCTTCATGTAAATACATATCTGATACTATTATATCTGTTTCTTTCAATTTAAAAAATAATTCATTATTTGGATATATATTTTCTATTTCTGTTTCAATCTCTATTTTCTTAGAATTATTTAATTCTTCATCACTGTAATTAAATAATTCTTTCATTTTTAAATAAATATCATCGATGTCATTATAATGATAATTTAATTCTGCAGTTCGTCTATGTTCTTTATATTTATTATTATTTATTTTAGATTGAATTATATCAAATATATATTCTGGTTCATTACAATATCTAAATACCAAAGTATCAAACATATCATACGATATTATTTCATCTTTTGGTTTAAATATTGGATTAATTATTGGATTATTTATTGGATCATATTGTGGTTTAACATTTTTATAGATAACAATAGTATTATCATAAATATTTATATTTAAAATTTTCTCTTTTAAATTAAACAATTCATTATAATTAATAAATTCTGTATTTATCCAATTGTCTGATTTCCAATTATTTAATAATTCTTTTGTTTTTATTCCTACATTATCATACTTATTTATTTCATTTATATTTTCTATTATATAATATCCATTATCATCTAATAAATTTATTAATGTTTTTAAGGACACTTGTTGGTCTGCAGAATAATGAGATCCATCTTCTATTATAATATTAAACGTTTTATTATTTAATTTATTTAAATCTTCTATATTTCCTTGATCACCATTTATTATACAATAATTATTATCATTATAATTATAATCAAATCCTATTATTTCATGTTCAATATTATTTAGTTCAAAATATTCTTTCCATAATTTTAAGCAATTTATATTACTGTCTAAACCAACTTCTAATAATTTTATTGGTTTTATTAAATTATCTATTATTGTTTTATATATTTCTACTTGTTTTGTTGATCCATATTTTTTTATTAATTCATTTAAATTGACCATATTATATTTTTTATATTATATAATTAAAATCTTTTTTTTCATTATTATTTTCATCATAAATTATTGTCCAATTTAATGACTCTTTTAAAAATGTCGTATCTATATTAGAATTATATAATGTCATTTTTCCATTACAACTAAATTTTATTTCATTTATTATAAAATCTTTTAATTTTTCATCATAAATTAAAGGATACTCTTGATAATCTTCATTTGTATGAATAAATAAGTGGTTTATATATTCTTTTAAATTTTTATAATATTTCTCATATAATGTTTTATCTATTGCAAATAATTTTATATATTTACTTAAATCATTTAAATTACATAAATTAACTTCTAATTTGTTTATTTTATTTATTTCATTCTTCCATAATTCTAATAATTTCATATATTCTTTTAATAGTTTTATATCATATTCCATTTTTTTTAATACATAATTATTATATGTAAAATCTAATAAACTTGGATGCGGAGCACTAAATACATCTTCCAATAATTCTCCAATAAAATTATTATTTATTATATTTGTTATTCCATATGAGCTATCAGACCAATTAAAACATACTAAATAATCACAATCATTTAATTCATCTTTTATTATATTAAATGTATTTCCTGAACCATATAAATCTATTAATATTTTTGATCCTGATATATTATTTATTTCATCTATTACTCTTTTTTTATTATTACTTACTAATAATCTACTAAAATACATATAATAAGATGTAGTATTAAAAATAATATCATATATATGTTTAAACCAATAACTATCTCTACTTAAAAATATTATATGATCAATATTGTTATTTTTTGTAAAAGTATTGATATATAAAATAATTAAAATTGATAATGGTAATGTTATATTTATAAATAAATTATTAAAAAAATTATCATTTAAATGTTTTTTTCTAAGGTTATATACTGATTGACCTAATTCTTTATTAAATTTAAATAATATCAATTCAATATTGTTGTATTCCATTATATTATATAATTTATATTTTTTTAACTTGTTATATTATAATTCTCAAAATGCTCTACTGCTAAAATTAAATCCTGAATCTTTTTTTTTATTAAATTATTCTTTTTTTCAATTTGATGCAAATGATTATTTATATGATGATTCTTTATTTTCAATGCATATATCTCATCAGATGGATATTTATTTTCAATAAAACTATGATTGAAAGGTTTTAGATTACATGATAAAATATCTTTTAGAGATTTTTTAAATTTATTTAAAATATTTGTTATGTGTTCTTGATTTGATACAACATAAACATATTCATAATTATTATATTTTTCTACTAATTTATCCTCTAATGATCTAATTCTTAGGTTTTGTATTTCTTTTAATTTAATAAGCTCTTTTATTCTTTTGTCTTTTTCATCATCAGAATTGTTTATTTTTTCTTTTATTAACTTTTTATTTATAGATTCTAGATTACTAATCTTTGAATCTTTTTCTTTTAACATATCAATATATCTTAATTCAAGTTCCTTTATTTTATTATCATATTCAAATTTATATTTTAAAGCCATTAATCTTTCAAATGACATACGATCTTAATGGGGTTTTTAAAAAAAATTTTAAAATTTAACTAATAACAAGATGATATTAGCTTGTGTTTGTTAACGGTAATTAATATTAATAACTTAATTTTATAATATTTATTTTTCAATTTTTTTTATTAATTGGGTAATTATTCTATAATATTTTGTTTTTTTAATTGTTTCTTCTATGTCTTTTATATTATTTTTTATTTCTTGTCTATCATCATAATTATTTAATAAAGATTTTATTACATATAATCCATGATCATTTGTTAATAATATTAGAAATGTATTAGGTTCTAATATTTCATCTTTTAATTTTTGTTTGTTTTTTAAACTAAATGATAGATAAATCTCATCTAAATTACATTTTATTATAAATTCTTCTAAATTTTGATTAAGAAGTCTTTCTACTACATATGCTGCTTTAAAATGAATTGAATAAAAAAGAAAATTTTCATATATTTTTATTAATATTGTATTATAATACACAATATTTTTTAATTCTATTATTGATCCTAATACATATATTCCATAATTATCATATATTAATTCATTAAAATTCATTATTAAAAAATTTATCATATTTTTTACTTTTTCTTCTTTATTAAAATATACTATAAGTCTTATTATTAATCGACAACCATAAATATTTTTTGATATAATTAAATAATTATCTTTAATCTCTTCAATTATAATTTTTAATGACTCCTCATTAACTGTCTCTAACATTTTTGTCATTACAAAATTTCCATTTTTATTTAATATTAACCTTAACATTGATTTTTTTATTTTATCTATTATTAATTTATTAAATTTATTATATCCTAATAAAGATTGTATTATTCTACAAAATATTTTATTTGTAGACCATCTTAAAACTGTATCTGATTCTAAATTTATATAATTATATAAATCTTCTAACATTTTTTTTGATAAATTTTTTAATTCTATTTCTTTATTTATTAATAATATAATATTAAAATCTTCACTTATTTTTAGTTTAAGATCAATCATTATCTTTTTTAAAATTTCATTATCATTAACATAAATCATATATATATTTTTTTAACATATTATTATTATTAAAAAAAATTTCAATTTTATTTAATAATAAAATTGAAATTTTTTTTTATTTATATTTAAAGTTATTTTATAAATTAATAGTATGGAATTAGTTAAAAAAATTAAACAATATGAGTTATTATCATATATAATTAATAATTTTTATAGAAAGAAAAATTTTATTAAAAAATCCGGTTTATCAAAAGAATCTCAAGATTATATTGAAATTTTAGAAATAATTAATCATTTAGAAACATTAAGAAATGTAATGGTTGATGAAATATATGAATACAATAATTTATATAATGATAATATTAATTTTCATAAATTTCAACAAATTGAACTGTTTAATAGATCTATTATTTCTGAAGCATTTAAATATGATGATGCTTTTATTCTTATGAAATCAATAACTTCTAATTATTGTGATTCAACGTTATATAATGTAATTCTAAATTATTATAAAAATTGTGAATATTCATACTTAAAAATTATCAATGAAGTTAATATTTTAGGTTATAAACTTATTTAATAAATTATTCTAATTATACAATTAGAATAATTTTATTTTGCGCTACTATTTCAATCTAATTATACAATTAGATTGATTTATTACAAGACCATTTCCTTCTAATTATACAATTAGATTAATTTATTAAATTATTTCCATCTAATTATACAATTAGATTAATTCATTAAACTATTTCCTTCTAATTATACAATTAGATTAATTCATTAAACTATTTCCTTCTAATTATACAATTAGATTAATTTATTACAAGACCATTTCCATCTAATTATACAATTAGATTAATTTATTAAATTATTTCCATCTAATTATACAATTAGAATAATTTATTGCGCGATCATTTCATTCTAATTATACAATTAGATTAATTTATTGCGCGATTATTTCCTTCTAATTATACAATTAGATTAATTTATTGCGCGATTATTTCCTTCTAATTATACAATTAGATTAATTTATTGCAATATCATTTCCATCTAATTATAAAATTAGATTAATTCATTGCGTGATTATTTCCTTCTAATTATACAATTAGATTAATTCATTGCGTGATTATTTCATTCTAATTATACAATTAGATTAATTCATTAAACTATTTCCTTCTAATTATACAATTAGATTAATTCATTGCGCGATTATTTCCTTCTAATTATACAATTAGAATAATTTATTGCGCGACTATTTCATTCTAATTATACAATTAGATTAATTCATTAAACTATTTCCATCTAATTATACAATTAGAATAATTTATTGCGCGACTATTTCATTCTAATTATACAATTAGATTAATTCATTAAACTATTTCCATCTAATTATACAATTAGATTAATTTATTGCAATATCATTACCATCTAATTATACAATTAGAATAATTTATTGCAATATCATTTCCATCTAATTATACAATTAGAATAATTTATTGCAATATCATTTCCATCTAATTATACAATTAGAATAATTTATTGCAATATCATTTCCATCTAATTATACAATTAGAATAATTTATTGCGCGATTATTTCCTTCTAATTATACAATTAGAATAATTTATTGCGCGATTATTTCCTTCTAATTATACAATTAGATTAATTCATTGCGCGATTATTTCCTTCTAATTATACAATTAGATTAATTCATTGCGCGATTATTTCCTTCTAATTATACAATTAGATTAATTTATTAAACTATTACCATCTAATTATACAATTAGATTAATTTATTAAACTATTTCCATCTAATTATACAATTAGATTAATTCATTACGCGATTATTTCCTTCTAATTATACAATTAGATTAATTCATTGCGCGATTATTTCCTTCTAATTATACAATTAGATTAATTTATTAAACTATTACCATCTAATTATACTATTAGATTAATTCATTACATTGTGTTCCTTATTAGATTGTTATGGTAAAATTAAGTGTAAAAAGATTGAATATTTTTTTATAAATATAGTAATTAATTAAATTTATTACCGTAGCCACACTCAAGATTAAACTATTGAAAGTTTAATACCTTAAATACTTGAACCTTCAAACAAATATGGATACTGAACTTATAACAGATGAAATGTTATTTAATAAACTTATGCAATGTGATGTTCCAAACCAACTTGTAATTAGTAATAAAATACAAAAAAAAGTAGAAACATCATGGATTGGTATTTTTGATTATATTAGATCTCAACATTGGCATCAAAAAGATTCTCAACAATTATGGACACCACATGCTGAGCCTTTAATTCAACACTTACTTGATTGTGGTAAGATCTGTCTGAAACAAGCTCAAATTAGAGGATATTCTTACAAGGAATGTGTTATGGCATATTTAACTGGATTACTACATGATATTGGAAAACCTGGAACTTTATATTGTGGAAAAGAAAAAATTTCATTTTTTGGTCATGGTCTAGTTGGAGGTGCTATGATTTCTAATTTATGGCACAAATCATTGGAAGA
>Ga0214923_10003799_pt1 | contig 18687 bp, 14 predicted proteins | sample LL1510_MetaG_FD_177993 | JGI IMG/M metagenome (GOLD analysis project Ga0214923, IMG submission 177993) | Freshwater microbial communities from Lake Lanier, Atlanta, Georgia, United States - LL-1510 | ecosystem: Environmental > Aquatic > Freshwater > Lake | place: USA: Georgia | collected... | reverse complement strand
GACAGCCGTGAAATCGCCCCCGGGGTGATCTTGGATTATGGTGCCAACGGCAAGGTGGTAGGTATGGAAATGTTACACCTTTCCAAGCGGGTTGCGAAGGGAAGTCTGGAAAGACTCCAAGTGGAACCCGCCGGTCTTGTCGGAGCCTAACTTTAGTCAGCAGTTGCGGGAGGCGGTGAATTTGGGCTTACTGCTAACAGCAAGTGGCTAACTGCATGCAGATCAGTATTTTGTAATCACTATCAGTATTTTGTAATCACTTAATCCTAATCTTAATCTTAATCCAGCCTGCTTCCTCTTGCTTAATTGCTTACAATTATAGATAATGAATTCTATGAATATTTGGAATAAGTATTCTAGGACAATAATTTTGCAGGTTCTCTACTCGGGGATTCTGGCGGCTTCGCTTTATTTGGCCTTTCAATTGCGGTTCGACCTATACCCAGCTCCTTATATGGACCGATTCAAGCTCGGGTTGGCCCTCAGCCTGGGATTGACTCTTCCCTCTCTTTGGCTTTTCGGCCAGTTCCGCTCCCTGCTCTCTTATTTCGGGCTGCCCGATGCCCAAAAAATTATTTATGCAACTCTCATCTCCTCACTGGGGATGTTGACATGCTGGTATTTTGGATGGAGCCACTTAACCCCTCCCCGCGGGGTCATCATGATCAATTTTGTGTTTGCCTCCACCGGATTGATCGGAGTGCGCCTCATGTTCCGGCTACTAAGGGAGCGCTACACGGAAAAAATGCCCTTAGGTCGAAAAAAGAAAAGGCTGGCGGTTTATGGCGCGGGTTCCGCCGGCGCCGCTTTGGTGGAGGAGCTTCTGGCCCGGCCTAATCTTCGTTTGGACGTTTGTGCCATCTTTGATGATGATCAGAAAAAAGCGCATACCCGATTGCATGGTGTGCCCATTTTGGGTGATTTGGCCAGTTTGCGAAAAAACGCCGGCCAGCTTGATTTGAATGAAGTCATCCTCGCCATGCCCACTGCCGACCCATCCCGCACCCGAGCCGTGGTGGCGCAGTGTCGGCGTCTCAACCTCCCCGTACGCACCATTCCCACGATCCATCACGTGGTGAACGGACATCTCCACTTGGACCGGATCAAGCCGGTGGAGTTCGAGGATCTGCTGGCCCGGGAATCGGTAGAGATGGAGGCCCCGGCCAGTTCCGGCTGGATTGCCGGGCGCAAAGTGCTGGTGACCGGGGCCGGCGGCACGATTGGAGCCGAGCTGGCCCGTCAAATCTGGGCCTGCCATCCCAAAAGCATGGTTCTCATTGAACGAAGTGAGCCGGCCCTCTTCGAGATCGAACAGGAGCTGAAAGAGGATGGGGCAGGCAGTGAAGTGATCGCGATTGTGGCCGACGCGGGGGATGAAAAGCGGATGGAGACTGTCTTCCAGCAACAGAAACCCGATCTGGTCTTTCATGCGGCCGCCCACAAGCACGTGCCGCTGATGGAGCAGCAGGTGGGGGAGGCGCTAACCAACAATTCCCTCAAGACCGTGGCTTTGGCCAAGCTGGCGGGTCGATATGGAACGAAGGATTTTGTCATGATTTCGACCGATAAGGCGATCAATCCCACCAACGTCATGGGGGCGAGCAAACGGCTGGCCGAATTGGGACTGCAAATCCTGCAAAAACAGAATCCCAACATGAAAATCAGCTCCGTCCGATTCGGTAATGTGCTGGGTTCCTCCGGAAGTGTGATCCCCACCTTCCGTCGACAGATTGCGGCGGGCGGACCGGTGACGGTGACCCATCCGGAGGTGACGCGTTACTTCATGAGCGTGGCGGAAGCGGTGGGACTTGTGCTGAGTGCGGGGCGATTGGGCGGGGGAGGGGAGATCTTCGTTTTGGATATGGGGGAGCCAGTGAAGATCGAAGCGATGGCGCGCCAACTGATCGAGCTGAGCGGGTTTGAGCCAGGGCGGGAGATTGAGATCCGCTACACCGGTCTGCGGCCGGGGGAGAAGCTGTATGAGGAGCTGAGCCACAACGAAGAAGTGACGGAGAAAACTGAACATCCGAAAATCTGGAGGTTGAAGCCGCAGAGCGGGTCCCCAATGGATGGGGATCAACTTGAGCAGTCCATCCACGGAATCATTGAAGAGGCAAGCAGGGGGAACACGGCGGCAGCAAAACAGAAGATCAAGGAAATCGTGCCGGAATATCAACCGTGGCTTGGCTGAGAAGTCCGAAGATTTTTAGCCGAGTGCGGCGGCGGGAGGAGCAGGTGGAAGACGGCGGGGCCTGTTTTCCGGGAAAAACCCACAAACATGGGCGCAACTTATTCCAAGTTGTAAGAAAGTTCTCTCTGACTTTTTTGAATAACAAAATGAAATCAGGCAGGCTGCGGGCACCCGTGCCCTATCGTGGGATGCAGCTTTTATGGAGATCCTGTCCCGCCCGTTCCGTGTTGGAGAGCATCCTGATCGCGAGCAGGATTTTCTCCAGGCTTGGCCGGAGATTTTCCAGGCGGGAATTTGCCCGGTTTTTCAGCCGGCTTCGGGCCTACGCCTTTGTCCGCGCGGGGTATCCGTCCATCTGCAAAAGGATCGGAAGGCAGCTCGATAAGTTGTGGGGCACGGCCTGGGAGGCGTTTTTTCATAACCGCGAAATCGATTTTCACCGCAATGACTACCACGTGCCCCATCGCGCCTGGGTCTTTGTGCACGTTCCCCGGACCGGCGGCACGTCCGTAGGCGATTACATCCAAAAGGTGCGTGTGCCTCGGATCCTCAACCTCCATGCCCACCATCCCATTTCGGTGGTCTGTCCGCCCGCCTTCCACCGGTACTTCACCATTCTGCGGGATCCGGTGGAGCGTTGCTGGTCCTTTTACCGTTTGAGCCTCTACCGCAATGATGCCAACCCTTACCGGAGGGCGGCGGCGAGGGGGTTGGAACATTTTTGCCTTCACTGCTGGGAAATGAGAAACATGTACTGTCGGTACTATTCCGGGATCCCCTGGCAGGAGCCGGATGAAACCACCCTGGAGGAGGCGTTCAGGCAACTGCGACGTTTTGAAGCGGTTTTGGACTTTTCCCAGCTGGGCGTTCATATGGGCAGACTTGCCTTCCGTTGGGGAGTCCGACGGGCGGCTTTTCCGCACCGTAATCAGGCGCCCGGCCCCAAGGTGGAGCTCGACGCCCTCTCACGAAAAATCCTTGAGAGACACAACGAACTGGATCTCAGGTTGTATGCACATTTTCGTGGCGGGTGGATCAAGGGGTTCGAATCCGGCAAGCGAGAAAGGCGGATCGTGACGGAGGACGGTACCGAAACCGTGCCTGCCACCCAGCAGGCCACCCCCGGTTGACCGCCAACGTGGCCCACACTGTATATGATGGCGGAATCCGGATCCAAGCACAGGGTTCCCATTTCTGATCCGGTAGCTTTCGGGCAAAGTAAGTCTGTCAGGCAGTCAATCGCATGAGTTCTGAGTCCTCCAAATTTTATATTTCCCATTTCTTTTGGCCCTTGGGGGTTTCCCTGCTCAGCGGGTGCCTGGTATTGTATGCGGCCACCTTGGGACTTTTTGCGCTAGGCGTTTCCATCACCGCATGGCACGGGTTGGCTTTTTTGTTCCCGGCCTGGATCGTGGCTTGGCTGACCTTGCCTGGACCAGCCCGTGTAAGGAAATCGGCGTGGCTCCTGGCCAGCCTGATGGGTCTTTGCGGCCTTTTGGCGGGCATCGCCTCCCAGTTCGATGACTTAAGCTGGGATGGAATGAATGCCAGGATTGAAAGTGTGCTGGGGCTCTCCGCCGGGTGGAACCCGGTGAAGGATCCGGCCTTTCAGGAGGGGACAAGATTGGCCGAGACCAATCCCTATCTGCGTGGCTCGTTTGTGGTCCAGTCCGGTTACCAATACAGCTTTGGCAATCTCCTGGCGGCTTATCTGGCCCACCTGACGGGGAATCTGAATGCAGGGAAGGCGGTGACGCCCATTCTGGCGGTGGCCTCCTTTGGCATCGCCTTTGGGGGATTAGCCTCGTTGGCGCTGCCTGGCGGCTGGTGTCTGGCGCTGGCGCTGCTGGCCGCCCTAAACCCGGTGGCGATCGCCCAAAGCTCTTCCTACTACATTGACGGGCACACCGGATCCCTGTTCACCGCCATGCTGTTCAGCGCCCTGCGCCTTCTGGTGACCGGTCTGAACGCGGACGGGCTGGCTGCCCTCGTGGTGTCTTTTTTGGGGCTGTCGGCCTCCAAGACCTCCGGGCTTTTTTACGGGGTCATCATCGATGTGGTATTCCTGGTCTTTTATGCCCTCACCCATCTGAAAAATCTGCGGCCGATGCTGGTCTTTTTCGGAATCTCTGCTCTGGTAACCTGGCCCGTCGGGATGCTCTTTCGCAAGGTGGGCGGTTTTCCAGCGTTGACTCCTGAGTATCTTCTAAGCGCAACAAATCCCGCCACATCAGGATATGGGGTGGGAAAAGACTCTTTCGGGCTAGATGCGATGCTAAAGCTGGATCGCTTGCAAATTTTCGTAATGTCCTACTTTGCTCCGACGGAGATCGTGGCAGATCGGGTGAAGACCAAGTTTCCCTTCGCCCTGAATCGGCGAGAACTTTCCGTTTTTGAAGATCTGACCCCTGACGCCCGAGCGGGTGGATTTGGACCTTTATATGGAGGATGCCTTTTACTAGCGCTGGGATCGTTAGGCGTAATCCTGCTAGGAAGTCCTCCTCCGTTCGTAACACTCTTTCCAATTCTACCTGTGATTTTGAGTGTTGGTCTAACTCAGACGTGGTGGGCACGCTGGGCGCCACAGGGCTGGCTGCTGCCGCTTTGCCTTCTCCTGCCCGTGGTGGCTGCCTGGAGGGACGACGAGGACCCCGGGCGGCGATGGATTTTACCGCTTCTCTCCCTTTTCACGGGCATGCTCAACAGTGTCTTGATCCTGCTTTTCTACACCGTGGGTTGCATCAAGGCGCAGCGCGTGCTGAATTCCCAGATGGCATTCTTGAAAACTTTGCCGTCGCCCATCTCCGTGCACATGCCGCTTTTTTTGAGCAACCGGATCTGGCTAATCCGGGAGGGAATTCCGTTTCAGCTGGCGGGGGAACCTCCCCCCAACCCTCGTTTCCGGCTCCTGCGAACCAAGACCACCCTGTCCCTCCCGGAGGGTTGGGAAGAAAAGGTGATGGAAGCCGAAACCGTCAAGGAATGGCGTAGAAGGGGGCTGGTCGAGGAATGAAAGACCCCGGTGCCGAGGCAGGAAAAATCGATTCCAAAAATAATCCGCAGCAATCCCCCTTTTTTTCCGTGGTGGTGGTCACTTTCCGACGTCTGCTCGAATTGAATCAGGTCCTCGTGGCTCTGGAACGGCAGGAAGCCTGCCCGCCTTTCGAGGTGTTGGTGGTGGACAATGACCCGCAAAGGTCGGGGGAAGCCCTGTTGGCTCCTTATTCGCAGCGGCAACCCGCATGGCGTTACCTAGCCTCCTCATCCAATAATGTGTCATTGGCACGGAACACAGGCGCAGGCCTGGCCCGGGGGGTCTGGCTGGCCTTTTTGGACGACGACTGCGTGCCTGCGCCCGGGTGGCTGAAGGAGGCCGAGGCCACCCTGCGGGCCTTCCCCCGCGAGGGCCTGGTCTTCGGAGGCCCGTACTTGCGGGATGGCGTTGTGGATATGGGAGGCGCGGTCGCCCACCCTCTCCCGTCCAACGAGTACCTTTTGGAGGGTAATCTTTTTTTTCCAAAAAAAGATTACCTTCAGCTGGGCGGAATGCGCAAGGATCTGGGGCCGTCCTCCTCCCGCTTCGGTTACCACGAGGGATCGGAGCTCCAAGACCGGCATGGGTTGAAATTTTCCGGCCGGGCCACCAGAATCCGCAACCCCAAGCTGGCGGTTCGACATTTGAATGCCAACCGGGCGTCCAAATTCTGGCTGAGCTTCATCTCCGGCTTTGATTCGGTGCGTGCCTTCCCCCGAAAAAGGGGTACTGTCCGTCTGTGGGGCCTGGGTCTGTTTCTCAAGGTGCCGGCCACCTGGTGCCGGCTGCTGTTTTCCTTTGGATACCCGGCAGTCCAAAGGGGGATCCGACGGGAGCGGGAAGGGTATCGCCTGGGGGAAAATTTCGGAGAACTGGCCATGATGATCGGCACGGCGTACAGAAGGTTGGCCCTGAGAATCCGCGTGAAAAACAACCGCCTGACCGCCCGGCGCCGCCCGCCGGCCCGTCCGCTTCCCCCTGACGAAATTCCCGCGTACGACTCGCTGCTCTCCCAGCGGCAGGTTTTTGCCGCGGGAAAAATCGGCACGGCCGAAATTCTTGGCCTCGAATACCATGACCGGCGCCTGCAGCTGGCGGGTCTGGGCGGCAGCTGGCGCCGGCCCGCCCTTCGGCTGGCTAACAATGCCGGGTTTTTCCCCGTGGAGAGCCAATCTTTTTCCTCGTGGAACGCCACGATGCGAAAGGCTATCCAAGCCATGGACTATCTTTGCGAGTGGCAGCAGGATCCCTTCCTAGCGGCCTATGAAGGGCAACTGGTGGCTCGGATTTCACCGTCCAGCCGGAACATCCCGATGCGGGCCCTCGGCAAATCCATCCTGCCGCAAATCGCCCCCTATCGCTGGCTGGTGATCTCGCCCTTTACCCAAACCATGCAGCAGCAGCTTCCCCGGTTGCCCCTCATCCATGACCCCGCGGGGGCCTGGGCGGTCGACTGGGGCGCGCTGCAAAACCGGTGTCGTTTCCTCCGTTGTCCGCTCCAGTGGCACCTGCAACCCTCCCCTTACTCTTCCTGGGAGGAAGGCCTGGAGGACCTGGCCTGCCGTGCCTTGGCGGAGGAATTCGATGTGGCCCTGATCGGCGCCGGGGCCTGGTCCCTGCCGCTGGCCGCGCGGATCAAGAAGTCAGGCCGGTCGGCGATCCATACCGGGGGAGAAACCCAGCTTTTGTTCGGCATCAAAGGCAGCCGCTGGCACCACGATGACTTTTACAACTCCGCCTGGGTCTCCGTCCTGCCCGAGGAAACTCCCCGGGAACGCCACCGGATCGACGATGGATGCTATTGGTAATTCCCCCGAGTTCATCCCCAGCACCCCCCTGATTCCCCCCCCGTTTCCATGGCCAGCCAACTTGATGTTTTGATCCCGGCGGAAATCACCCGGGGGGGCTTGGCGGCCTGGCTCCAAGCCCTGGCGGCACTCCCGGAGGTCCGGACCATCCTGGAGATCGGTTCGTCCGATGGCTCGGGAAGCACCCGCAGGATCCTGAAGGGTCTGCGACGGAAAAGATTTCCCACCCGGCTTTTCTGCCTTGAAGCGTCCCGCCAGCGGTGTGAACGGCTCCGGCAAAGGCTTCGGGGCGTGCCCTGGGCCGAAGCGGTCTGGGCCTCCAGCGTTTCGCCCGGGGATTTCCTTTCCGAGGAGGAGGTCGTACAATTCTACCGGGAGACACCTTCCCGGCTCAATGAATCCCCTTTGGAGGAGGTTTTGCGCTGGCGAATCCAGGACCTGGCCTACCTGAAGGAGCACGGGGTGCCGGCTGACGGAATTACGAAAATCCGGAAGGAGCAAGACATTGGGTCCTTTGACCTGGTGTTGATCGACGGCTCGGCCTTCACGGGGGAAGCCGAGTTGCGGGCGGTGCAGGGGGCCGGGATGATTGCCCTGGATGACGTGTATGACATCAAGAACGGGAGAAACTTTTTGACCCTGAGCCGTGATCCCCAATACCGGCTTTTGGCGATGGATCTCGTCTGGCGAAACGGGTATGCCATCTTTGCGCGGCCCCCGCTGGAAAGCACCACCCGAGACCTGCGAAACATCCTGACCCCAAGAACCCGCTGGAGGTGGCCATGGTTGCGGTAAACCGGAGGGAGGGGGCGCTTCCCCTGGAATTTTTCACTTTGGTCTTCAACGGCATGCCGTTTCTCCCTTATCACCTGGAGGTGTGGCGCCGTTTAGAGCTCCCCTGGCGTTGGCATGTGGTGGAGGGGGCCGCGGACCTGGTCAAGGACACGTCCTGGAGCGTGCCTTTGGGGGGCCGTCTGCCTCCCGCCGTCTCCCGCTGGAACCCGGGGAGCAGCGACGGCACCCGGGAATATCTCCAAAAAATCCACCGAGAAGAGCCCGAAAGAATTGTTCTTCATCCGCATCCCAAGCACCGTTTGTGGAGGGGAAAGGTCGAAATGATCCGCCAGATCACCCCCCACCTGCACGAACCCTGCCTTCTTTGGCAAGTGGATGTGGATGAATTTTGGACACCAGAATCCGTCCAGCGGCTCCACGGGCTTTTTCTGGCCCATCCGGATCGAACCAGCGCTTTCCTGCACTGCGAATACTTCATCGGGCCGCAAAGGCATGTGGTGTCCAAAGACACCTGGGCCACCGGAGCCCAGGACTGGCTCAGGGTGTGGAGATTCCGGAAGGGCATGAGGTGGAAGGACCACGAGCCCCCCCGACTGGTGAATTCCCGGGGCCAGGATGTGGGAAAGATCCATCCCTTCAGCCGCGACGAGACACGGAGGGCGGGAATTTCCTTCCAGCATTTCGCCTACGCCCTCGAAAGCCAGGTCCGGTTCAAAGAGATTTATTATGGGTACAAAGGTGCGGTGGAGAAGTGGAAGCAGCTGGTTTCCTCCCGTGGTCCCTTGACCCCGGACCAGTTTTTGCCCTGGGCGCAACCGGGGGCGAATTCCATGGAGTGGGACTCCCATCGCCACGGACCCAACCTTTTGGAACAGCATCTCCAAACCATGGAGTCCGGATCCAAACGGGACCAAAAGAGCGTGGATGGATCCTCCTCCCTCGCGGTGGTGCTCCGGGAACTTATTCTGACCCAAGGGCTCAGGAAAATTGTGGAAACGGGCACCTTCCGGGGTTGCGGCACTTCCTCCATCCTGGCGGGGGCGCTCGAAGAAACGGGGGAGAAGGTCAGCATGCACACCATCGAGGTGAATCCCAAAAACCATCGGGCCGCCTGCCGTCATTTTCGGGCCAAAGGTTGGCGGCGCGGTTTTTGGCGGATGCCCTGGCAGAGCGGGGGATTTCTGCAGGCCTGGTGCGGGCTGTCGCTCAAAAGGAGCGAACTCCCCTCCCGGGAAACCATCCGATCCCGGTGCCGGGAAGCCGAAAAGAAGGGACTCTATGTGGATTTTGCCGCAGACCGCCGGGAGGAGGATTACGGCCGGGAAACCGGTTTTCGCGGCGCCGACGATCTTTTGCGGAAATGTCTCCGCCGGATGGAAAACCGCCCCGATCTGGTGTTGCTGGACAGCGCCGGCCATGTCGGTTGGGAGGAGTTCCAGGTTTTTTGCCAGGAAGTGAAAAGCCCCTGCTGGTTGGTGCTCGACGATGTCTTTCACCTCAAACACGATGTCTCCCTGGAGGCGATCCGGCGGGATCCCAGATTTCAGATTCACCGCTTGGAGAAGGAAAAGTTTGGTTATTGCATCGCCCGGTTTGAACCTGTGGCTCCGGCACCGTCCTGAAGATCATCCTCATCCGCGGGGACCGGATCGGCGATCAGATCCTGTTTTTATCCTTTTTGGAAAGCCTGGCGCGGCAGTTGCCGGAAGCGGATCTCCAGCTGGCCGTGCCGGCTGACGTGGAGCCAATTTACCGTTTTCTGCCCATCCCCCTGAAAACTCTTTCCTTTGACCGTCAGCGATTGCATGCAGACCCGGCGTACGGCCGGGAGATTGCCCGGGCCGCCGGCAACCAAGCGTTTGACTGGCTGATTCTGCCGGCCTTCAACCTCGACAAAGCCACCCTAAAGCTTTCCCGGAAGATTCCGGCCAAACGCAGAATCGCCTTTCGGGGAGAAATGCGGGGGGTCCGGTTCTGGCATCGCTGGATGCATCAGCGGGGGATCTCCGAAAAAGTGGACGTGCCGGACCCCGACCTGCACGAGTTGGAAAAGTACCGGATCCTGCTCGGGTATCTTGGTCTTCAGCCCGCTCTGGCTCCTCCTTCCCTCAAAAAAATGAGCCCCCGGGGGATGTCGCGACCCAAGCAACCGGCCGGAGCAGGCCCCCGGATCATTCTCGCCGTCGGCACAGTCAATCGCATCAAGGAATATCCCCATTGGGCGGAGGTGGTTGCCATGCTGCAGGAAAAACTGAAACCTGAATGGGTGTTGATCGGGGGTGCGGGGGAAACCATTCCGGCCGCGTTGCAGACCGTCCTACCCCGGGAAACCACCAGGGACCTTTTGGGGAAAACCACCCTGGAGACGCTGGCGGAAGAAATTGAGGAGGCGGATCTTTTTCTCGGAGTGGACACCGGGCCCGCCCATCTGGCCCTGGCGCTGGAAAAACCAACCGTGGTGGTGCTCGGAGGCGGGGATTACGGACGATTTTTTCCGTATGGCAAGGCCCGGGTGGTCACCCAACGGATGGACTGTTTCCAATGCCATTGGGAGTGCAAATACGAGCGGGCCCTTTGCCTCCATGACATCCCGCCCACCGCGGTCGTCCGCGAGGTCCAAGGGGTGCTCGGGGACAATCGACGGGACCCGGCCTAAAGACCTCCCGGCGCGTGGCGTTTTTCCGCAGCTGAAACCGGTTCCATCGGGTTGGCCCGGGTCATTCCCCCGGCAACTTGTTCCTCTTGGCCAAGCGCCATTTCGTCAGTCCAAAAAACCAGCGGCGTTGGGCCACGGGCTTGAGAGGGGTGGAGAACAGATGGTCAAAAAACACCAGGAGGCGGTCGCGGTCGTAAGCCGGATTGGGCCGATTTTCATGGAAGGGGGAAGCCCGCACATAGCGGGCATAAAGTTCGGGAGTCTCATCCACGTGGAGCACATATTCCGCCAACTCCCGGTCGGAGGAAAAATCATCCGCACAGATAAAACTTTCCGGGTTAAAATATTCCCCCACCCGTGGGTCCCCCCAATACACCGGGATGGTGTTCACATGCAGGGGGTCCACAAGCTTTTCGGTGGTCCAGCCCTCCCGGCGCGCGTTTTCAAAAGCCAGATTAAAGCGATAATGCTGCAACCAGCGCACCTTGGTTCCGTAGCGATCCGCCATGCCGAGGCGGAACCCGACATTGTTCAAAGCGCCGCCCGAAGAGTCCACCTTGCGGTGGCGGTTCAGCTCCTGGAAAAACCGGACGCGCCGGCGGACGGAAGAATCCGCGTACGCGCAAACCAACCCACAGAAATGGGGCTTTTGGGCCCGCAGGGCAACCGGGTCGGGAGGGGTGGAGCGGATCAACTTCTCGGCCATCCCATCAAAAGCGTAAATCGGCAGGTAGGCGGCGCGTGGGTCATCCGCCAGGACCGAAACGACGGCATAATCGCATTCCCCCCAGTCCGGCAGGTACTTTTCCTGCGTGTGGAAAATCTTCACGCAATTATAAAGCCGATGCCGGTGGCCGATATGGCTGTAAAAAAGAAAATCGGGAGTGTCCGCAAGAACGATTTCGTAATGGGGTTGCAAAAGGTTCATGAAAAATGCCCGGCTTGCCTCGGGAAAGTCGGTGAAATTCAGGGAAATTTTCCGCTTCATATCCGCCCCCGGGCTTTGGCGTTGCGAATCCTTTCCACGGAGGAAACCAACTGGCGCAACGGCCGGGCAAACGCCAACTCCCGGTTTTTGGCCTGCTGCCGCCGCCAAAGCACGGCTCTTTCCCCCGGGTGGTCTTCCAGCCAGGCCAGACGGTCCCGTGCCTCGGCGGGGGTTTCGACCCACAAAGGCGGGATCAGAGGAGTGGAGTGAACCACGGACCGGGCATCGCCCAACACCAGGCAACCGGCACAGCTGGCCTCAATCAGCGAAGTTCCCCAGGTTTTCCGCGGTCCCATGCGCAAAAAATAGCGGCACTGGGCGTACTGTCCCACAAATTCCAAAGGGCTTCCATGGATCCGAACCGCCGGGTTTTCGGGAGGCAAAGCCAGCTGGTTGGCTTCCACCAGCATCCAGGTGTGGGCATCGAGTCCCACGGCTCCGGTCTCCGTGCGTGGATTCCAGTCGTAGCAAGCGCGCGTCTGGAAAGCCCATGGCAAATCAACCTCGTGGGGCGCCCTCCAGGGCCGTACGGCAAATCGCCGGGGGCGTTGATTAAGAAAAAGATCGTAACCGTGCAGCGGCTTTTTCCGGGAGGCACGGTACGAGGGCATGCCGCTTTCCGTGACCATGTAGGCCCAGACCACCCGGGGATGCCGGCGGACAATCCGGGTGGGAATGGCGATATCCAGCGAAACCACGAGGTCGAAGGCATCCCAATTGATTTCCTCGACACCTTTGGCCACGTCCCGGGGGGTCCGCGGACCGACCGGGCTGCTAAAAGGCTTGGTCGCCGCCGCCCGCTCAAAGGCCCGCCGCGAAGCCGCAGGATCCGCATCGCCCTGAAATTTTTCCAACCATGTGCCGCATTCCGGATCCGGGGCCACCCGCACCACGCACAGCTCCGCCCGTAATTCATGCAAAAAGGAAAGACAACCGGTGTGGCCGTTGGAGGAGGCGACATAGTCACGGATCGGGTGGCGACCCGGCCAGTTGGGAAGGCTGGGCAGAACTTCCTGTTTGACCAAGGCAATCCGCCAACGTCGCGCCCTCTCCAAAAAAACATTCTCTTCCCTGAGCCCGCCAGGCTCCCATTTCACCTCGAGGGAACGGATCCAGGACCGGGGCAGGGCCTGAAGGCAAACGGGGAGGGGATCGATCTCCATGACCCATCCTAGAAACATCACGTGTTGGAAGGAACTTCTTTGAAATCCTGTCTCCGGCAGGCGAGGGGGTGGTGGTACCGGCAGACCTGGGGTTACGGCAGAGCTGCCCACCGTCGCAGATGCCGGGGCTATTCCCGGCGCTGGAATCTGGAAACCCGGGGGTTCACCAAGGAAAACTTCTTTTCACTTTTTCGGGAAAAATTCCTGAGAGACGTGACCGGCCGAAAATTCTGGGAGCTTGCGGGGGGAGACGGTCTGGTGGGCAGCCTGGGAGTCTGGCTGGAGCGTGAACTGGGTTGGAGCGTGGAAATCTGGGAGCATCGACCGATTCCCCGGCAGCACTGCCGCAGCAACCGGCCGGCGGCCGTGATTCATGAAAGACGCAGCCCCCTGTGGGATTCCGAACCAGGGGCGGGCGCATGGGAGCAGCCTTGGGGGGTGACTGCCCGTTCGGCCCGGGAAGCGGCGTGGTTGTGCCGAGCGGTGCGGCGCGGATATCTCCAGCCGGCCATGATCGGGGTTTGGAATCCGAGCGAACGAGGGGTTTGGGCCTGCCGGTTGGGCGCGGCGGGTTATCGGTTGGAGCTGGTTTACGAGCGAACGGAGCTGTACCGACGCCATGGATGAAAAGGAAACCCGCGGACCCGGTGGCGGCCAAGGAAAACACCGGACCGTCCGCAGTTCGATGCCGGATGGAATAAAGGCGGCAACTTTCGGCCCAAGGCTTTGGGGACTGGAAATTTTGCGCTTCTCCAGCGCTTTGGCCATTTTGGTTCTGCATTATCCCGGTCTCTGTCTTTCGCCTTTTCCCGAGCTGGAAGGCAGGCCGTTGGTGATGGCACCCTGGCTGGGAGATCTGCTCCAGCCTTTCCGTTTCGGCCCCTGGGCGGTCCAGGTTTTTTGGATCCTGTCCGGTTACATTTTTTATCACCAGTACGCCCGGCGGGTGGGGCAAGGGGAGGTTTCCTGGCGCACCTTTTTTGTCCACCGTTTCTCGAGGCTTTATCCCCTACACCTGGTGACGCTCCTTTCTGTCGTCCTTCTGCAGTTTCTTTATGCAGCCGGGGGGCTGGCGGGACCGTTCGAGAACAACCATCCGAAAAATTTCCTTCTGCACCTTGGGTTTGCCTCCAACTGGTGGGAGTTTGAGAGATCGTTTAACCACCCGGTTTGGAGTGTTTCCGTGGAGGTGCTGGTTTACGGGCTTTTCTATCTTGTGGTCCGCCATTTTTCCCGATCCGCCTGGCCGCCGATTCTGCTGCTGGTTCCGTGCCTGTGGCTGAACCAGCACAAGTCCTGGGAGGGGGGGGTGGTGGAGTGCGCCCTGTTCTTTTTTGCGGGAGGGTTGACATGGGAGGTGCAGGCAAAAGTTCCATCCCGTCTGCGGTTGGCGTTGGCGAGCAGCCTGCTTTTGGCGGTTTTGGTGTGCTGGCTGGCCGGCTGGATGCATGCCCCGAAGACGCTTTTACTCCTGGGGGTCACCCCAGCCATCGTCATGCTGGCTCATTTGCCGGATTGGCCGCAGCCCGCGAAGATTTGGAATCAGCTGGGCCACTTGACCTACAGCAGTTACCTATGGCATTTCCCCTTCTGTCTGCTGGTAGTTTACCTCGTGCGAAAGCTCGGGCTCGATCCCGGCACGCTTCTTTTATCCGAGACCTTCATTCTTTTTTTGGGAAGTGTGCTGCTTCTTTCCTGGTTTTCCTACCGATGGCTGGAGGAGCCCAGCCAGAGGTGGATCCGATCCAGATATCTTGACCCAATGGGGGCCGTCTCCCGATGACGATGGCTTTTCACAGCCGGCAAGTCACGGAACGTGGTTCTGAAGGGGCCATGTTGGATTATGCCAGGCTCAACCGTTCGGTTTTAGGCAACGAATCCATGCTTTGTCTTCCGGACAAACCGGACTTTGCGGGAAACCCAATCTTGGCTAAATGGAGACAAGAGTTTCCGATTCTTTTTTATCGAAATCCGGATGAGCTCGGCCGCAAGCTGCGAATGGAAAAGGTGGAGGTGATTTATATGACCAAGCCGGGTCCTTATGACGGCTTCCTTGTGCCCGGGTTGAAAAACTGCATCCACGCCCAGTTTTTGTGCGATGAGTTTCACGGGGACGCCTACGCCTACCTTTCCCCCTGGATGTCACGGGTGATGACGGGTCGGGAAGATTCCTATGTGCCCTTTTATGTGCCGAAGCTGCAATCCGAGGAAAATCTCAGGGACCGGCTTAAAATTCCCGCGACCGCCCGGGTGTTCGGGCGGCATGGAGGATGGGACACTTTTAACATTTCCTTTGCAAGAAAAGTTGTGGCCGAACACGCACGCAACCATCCCGCGGACCATTTTGTCTTCCTCAACACCCGAACGATTCGCGGAACCGAGTCACTGGCCAACGTTCATTATCTTCCTGCCACGGTTGACCCGCGCGAAAAAGCGAACTTTCTGGCGACTTGCGATGCCATGATTCATGCCCGGGATAACGGAGAAACGTTCGGACTGGCGGTGGCGGAATTCGCGGTCCTGGGCAAGCCGGTGATTACATTTTCGGAATCAAGGGAAAGAGCCCATCTTGAGATGTTGGGATCCGAAGCGAGGGCTTATCATGATCGCGACTCCCTGCGGAAAATATTATCGAATTTCAAAAATCAGACCGCTGGGCGAACGGAATACCATGCATACGGGGAGCCCCAGACCGTGATGAGAATGTTCCGGCATAAATTCCTGGATTGAGCATGGCAAAAGGTGGAATCGCCCTGCGAAAGCCGATATCATGAGTGGACAGCTCTTCCAAGTCTTGCCGGAACAAGGCTTTAGCCCTGGCCCTCCTGGTGCGGATGGTAAAGGGCGTCCGAGAAGGAAGTTTTTACTTCAAAGCACCCGAACGGTGCGAGATGAGGAAATCGTGCAGGCCTCCTCCCGTGGTTCTGACGGGGGTTTTGGGGCAAAGAAAGAATCACAAAAACTCTGACAGACATTCAGGCCTTTCAGGGGCACGAAAAAGTCCCTCGTGGAGATAGCTGTTTGCCGCCCAAACCCCGGCGATTCCTTGCGCTCGCGCAACTGTTTCTCCTGGAGTGTTTGAATCCGGACCGGCGGGGGTTTCCGCTTTATTTCCGGCCCTCCGACCTGCCGCAGTGGTTCCGGGAAAATCGGTTTTGGGGGAGAATCCCCACGCCGGTTCCCCCTCCGCGTCCTTGGCTCAACTATGACCTGGTCGATTGGGTGGAGCGACTCCGGCCCCGAACCGTACTGGAGTGGGGATCCGGCGGATCCACCTTATGGTTTTCAAAAATTTGCGAGCGAATGGTCTCGGTCGAGGATGATGCGGGTTGGTATGAGGCGGTCTTGGCGAGTCTACCAACCGGTTTGGGGAACCAGGTGGAATTAAGCCTGTTCAATAATGAACAGGATTACCTATCCGGCTTGGATGCCTTTGCAGCTTCCCGCCCGGATTTGATTCTTATCGATGGTTCCTGGCGTGTGGCCTGTCTGGAGGCGTCCTTGTCCAGCCTGAGGGCGGGAAGCTTTGTCGTAATCCACGATTCCAACCATCCTGAAATCATGCGGGCGCTCGGCCGACTGGGGGAAGAGTTTTTTCGGCAGGATCGGTTTGGCCCCTGCTTCGGGGTGAAGAATTTCCGGGCCTGGACTCTGCTTAGACGGAGGCAGTCCGCGTAAATCTTGGGGAAAGAACCCTGACTGCCGGAGATAAATCTTAACGAAGGCCCAAGCTGGGAAATTGAACCAACCTTGTCTGGGGGCAGGTTTTGGGGAACAGAATTTCGTAGGAAATTCGAGACGGCCTCAGCAAACCTCCCTCCAGCAGGTGTCTGGATCGAAACCCAAGTTTGGCCAACCGCATTCGCAGGCTCTTTCGATTCACATCGGCCAGAGCGTTCTCGCCGTGGGCCCCAAGCCGCTTGGCGATGTCATCCTGGTGCCAGGTAAAGATACCAATGGGTTTGCGGACAGAGACTAGCTTGAGGCCCAGCTTCATCTGACGGCGAAACCAGACATGGTCGCCGACCACGCGGTACTTCCCCGGGTAGGGACAGCGTTGCCAGATTTCCCGCCGGAAAAGAAAAGAGCAGGTTTGGACCGGCATATGCCAGTCCGCATCAATGGCCCGCGGAATGGTGATCTGATTGAAAAGATAAAGAAAATCCTGATGTTCGTTCAGCATGATGGTGGGACCGAAAACGGCATCGGCCCCGGTCTGCTCCAGTTTGTGCAGGGCGTGGGCTAGGCCCGCGCGGTCGTACTGTTCGTCGGCGTTCAAGTGACCGAGGATGCGGCCACGTGCGGCAGCCATCCCTTTGTTCAGGGCGTCATACATGCCCTTGTCCGGGCCGGGAATCAGGTGGATATCCTTTTGTTGGCGGAGATATTCGATGGTGCCGTCGGTGCTGCCCCCGTCACAGACAATGTGTTCGTAAGCGCATCCCTGCAGGGCATGCCGAACCGAGCGAACGCAGAGTTCAATCCAGCGGATCGAATTAAAACAAGGGGTGACGATGGAAATTTCCATCCGAGGTCAATGGGAACTGATGCCCTGCTGCGCCGCCATTCCTGCAAAGAGGCCTTTTTTCGCCAGCAGGCTGGAAAAGGTGCCTCGTTCGGCGATGCACCCCCCGTCCAGCACCACAATCTCGTCCATATTTGCTAAGGTGGAGAGGCGGTGCGCGATGCAAACGACGGTGCGTCCCTCCTCCAGTTGGTCGATGGTTTTTTGAACTTCCGTTTCCGAGTCGGCATCTAGGGCGGCTGTCGCTTCGTCGAGGATGAGAATGGGAGCATTCCGAAGGAAGGCTCGAGCCAAGCTGATCCGGGCTTTTTGTCCGCCGGAAAGCATGACCCCGCGCTCCCCAACGCGCGTCTCGTACTGCCTTGGCAGTTGAAGAATAAAATCATGGGCGAAAGCCTTACGGGCCGCCTCTTCGATTTCAGGTCGGGTGGCCCCCAGACGCCCCAGACCGATGTTGTCTGCAACCGATGTGTCAAAAAGGACGACATCCTGACTGACCAACGCGATTTGCGAGCGTAATTCCTTGGAGTGGATGGTGCTCAGGTCCAGACCATCCCAGAGAATTCTGCCGGAGGTAGGTGCGTAAAATCGGGGCAGAAGATTGATCAAGCTGCTTTTGCCGGAGCCGCTGGCTCCTGCGAGTCCAAGTTTGTATCCCTTGGGAATCCTGAGATCGATATCCTGCAGAACGTGCTTGTGCCCGTAATCGAGGTAGACCTTCTTAAATGTCAGTTCACTGTTCAGTGGAGCAAGCGGGATGGGCATGGAGGGTTCTTGAACACTTGGGTTAAGAGCGAGAAAACTTTCGAGGCGATCGCAACTCACGGTGGCCGAGATCAGATCGACGTGCATTTGGGCAAGCCGTTTGACAGGGTTAGGGAGCATGATGAGGCCTGTTAAGAAACCTACAAAATCTGAGACCGACTGATTCGTTGCGAAAACCACAATAATGAATACCCCCAAGCCTAGTGTGCTGATGACCTCAATCACTGGGTTGACCAGTTTGCCAGCCTGGGTTTTTTTGACCTCGAGATTGACGAGCTTCAGGCTCTCGTCTCGGTAACGGTCGATTTGAAATTTTTCGAGTCCGTAGGCCTTGATGAGTCGGATGCCAGAAAGAGCTTCGATCAAGCCACTGCCTTGGCTAATGCCGACAGAAACGGTTTTGCGGGCAATTTGCTTTAATCGATTTCCGACAATGAGAATGGGAAGAGTAACCAAGGGGAGAATGACGATTGCGGCTAAAGTTAACTTGGCATCGATCATAATCATGCCAGCCAAAATACTCAGAAGTGTGATGGGCTCTTTGATGAGGTCGCTGAAGCCGTTATTCATGGCATCGAAAATACGGCGGGTATCGCCAGAGATGTGGGTCGTAAGATCGCCAAGAGTGGACTTATTAAAGTAGTCCAAAGAAAGGGAGTGAAGCTTTTCGAGAACCCGGAGTTGCATGTCTCGAACGACTCGGGTGCTGACCCAGGACATGCAGTAGGCGCTGAGATAACTCGTTCCAGAGCGTAGCAGCAT
>Ga0214923_10003798_pt1 | contig 18690 bp, 12 predicted proteins | sample LL1510_MetaG_FD_177993 | JGI IMG/M metagenome (GOLD analysis project Ga0214923, IMG submission 177993) | Freshwater microbial communities from Lake Lanier, Atlanta, Georgia, United States - LL-1510 | ecosystem: Environmental > Aquatic > Freshwater > Lake | place: USA: Georgia | collected... | reverse complement strand
TGCTCGGTCGGCGACTGGCGAATCTCCATCCACGCGAAATTGGGCACCGCAGCCGCAAGGTGGGCGGTGACCGCCGAACAGATTGGCCCGAGTGGGTTGTGAGGCATCAGGTCGATGTAATGCGCCTCGGCCCATCCGGCAACCTTCATCGCCTCGGTCAAGCCGCCAACATTGCACACGTCAATCCGTGCGAAATTGGTGATCCCGCGTTCGATGTAGGGCAGGAATTGCCATTTTGAGCTGAACTCCTCGCCGATCGCAAACGGCACGTGCGTCATGCGTCGCAGGGCCTCGTACGCCTCGGGTGTCTCGTCGCGGATCGGTTCCTCAAGGAAGTCCAGCGTGTCGCGGCCGAGTTTCTGGCAGAACGAGGCGGCTTCGGCAACGGAAAGGCGGTGGTGGTAGTCGATGCCAAGGACGGCCCGGTCACCGACAGCCTCGCGAAGCTTGTTGAGCCAGTGGGCGGTCGGTCCGATGCTTTCCCACGGTTCGTAGACCGGATCTCCGTTTTCACGTTGCTCACCGGGCGCGTGCATCCACGTGCGGATGACATTCCAACCCTCCGAGATGAGAAGTTCGGCATCCTCGATCAGTTTTGGTCCCATCGGTGCGCCGGTGGTGGCGAAGAGCGGAACCCAGTCTCGGTGCTTGCCTCCAAGCAACTGGTGGACGGGCACTCCAAGCGCTTTCCCCTTGATGTCATGCAGTGCAATGTCGATGGCTGCTATCGCCGCCGTCAGGACACGACCGCCCTCGAAGTACTGGCTTCGATAGAGGTCCTGCCAGATGGCACCGATGTCGAAGGGGTTTCTTCCGATGATGAGTTCGCGATAATGTCGCAGCGCTCCCATGACCGCAAGCTCTCGACCGGATAGGCCAGACTCGCCCCATCCATGAATGCCCTCGTCAGTCTCGATCTTGATGATGAGTTGGTGCCTCCGACCAACCATCGTCGGATAGAGTTTCAGATCACGGATCTTCATGAGAGCTCCTTGCCGGGGCACCGTTTGCCGGTCACCGGAACGGAAGATACCCGCAGTGGCGCGCCAGATGCCGTGAACGATGTCGGGGCGGGGGCACGGGGTTGCGGGCGACGGACTTGAGTCAGGGGGCATTGACCCGGAATGCAACGGCTGGACGGTCGGTTGATTCACAGCGCGAGCGATCTCGTCTCGTACCTGCAGTGCGCCCGGTTGGCAATCCTCAACCTCGATGCGGCCATGAAGCGCCGTGTCCGGCCCCAACGACGTGATCCGGTAATTGAACTCCTCTCGCAGCGCGGAAGCCTGCTTGAGCAGAAAGAACTGACCGCGTGGCGTGACGCGGGTCGGAACGTTGCGATTGTGGAGTGCGAACGAAACTCGACGGAGGCGTTCGAGGCCGGCGCGCAGAAGACGATCGAACTCATGCGCTCGGGTGTGGAGGTGATTGCCCAGGGCGTCCTCTTCGACGGCGAGTGGATCGGGTTTGCCGACGCCCTGGAACGGGTCGAACGACCCTCGGACCTCGGACCATTCAGCTACGAGGTCGTCGACATGAAACTCGCATCAAAGGTGCGTCCGGGTGCGCTCGTTCAGACGGCCCAGTACAGCGCGCAGCTGGCGGCAATCCAGGGCAGGATGCCTGACAGATTGCACGTGATCCTCGGCGATGGTTCAAGGCAGTCCGTTCCCACCGCGAGCGTGATGGCCTATTACCAACGGGTGCGGGAAGCATATCTTTCAGCAATTCAGGAGGCCGGCGGCGTTGAAGCCGAACCCGATGAATCACTCCTGTATCCCGAAAGCGCGACCTATCCGTGGCTGATCGATGCCTGCCGTACATGTCCGTGGCAATCCGAATGTCAAGCCCAACGGGAAACTGATGACCACCTGACGTTGGTTCCCGGCATGGGTCGCACGCACGCACGCCGGTTGATCACGGTAGACGTGCCCACGCGACGGGCACTTGCGCAACTCGGGACTGGGTCGATTACTGACATTGCCGAACGGTCACGCACTCCCGAACCGACACTCGCCCGACTGTGCCTTTCAGCGATACACGCACTTCGCTGTGCCGAAAGTGGCGTCGACCGTGCCTCGACGGTCAGTCACTTGCCCCGGCAACCGTGGCGAGGCGTCTGGAAAGTCCTGCCCCAACACCCGAGCGATCTCTGCCTGCACATTGAGCACGACCCATTCCACGAGGGAAGGCGCTTCGCGTTCGCCGCCGGAACTTCCGGAGTGACTGGTCGACCGACGGCCCTGATCGCAACCACACTCCAAGAAGAACAGCAGATGTTCAGGACGGTGCTGAAGGCGCTGCAGGAAGCCTGGAACTCGGCCCGTTCCAACCGGGGACAGACCCCGCGCATCTATGTGTATGGCGCAACGACCGTCTCGCAACTGCAACGCCTCTCGGGACACTACTCACTCGGTGGCGAACTCGTCGCGAACCTCATTACCCACGACTGTTTCACCGACCTGCGGTCAGTCGTTCGCGATGCCGTACTCCTGCCCAGACCAGTCAATGGGCTCGAGGACATGGACCACTACTCCGGGTTCGCGGTAGCAAACCAGTCCCGGGGTGCGTCTGGCGACACCGAACGTGAACCATCCCTCCTGGAAACATTCACAAGCTTTGTGGAGGGCGACGTCAGTGCACGTGATGCCCTGCTTACCGGCACGTTGCGCACTCTCGAACGGATCGCGATGCTTCGCGATTGGCTCCGTGCGCGGCAGTCTGACCTTCCCCACCAGCGAGACGGGGACGTCCTGGCGCACGATGACCGCGAGGGGGGAGGCCAACGTGAGGCCCAGTTCGAGGAACTCAGGGCCCGGATACACGCGCTTCGGACAGCAGCCAAGCGTGGTGGGACGACCGGTGAGCGCGCGTGCGAGGTCCTGGAAAAGCTGCTTTCGTGGCATCGCCGGGAAAGACTCGCGGACTGGTGGGAGTACGCCGGCGTCCGTGCACTTGCCGAAACGGAACTGATCGAGAGCGACCAAGCCATCGCTGGACTGCGCCCCGAGGGGACCATCGACCGAGTTGGTGGCGGTGAGCGCCGGACATTCAGTTTCCCGGCGGCGCAGGAGCACAAACTCCGTCGCGATACCGAGGTTGAGGTCAGCAACTGGCCGACCACGTCGGTGGCACGCCTCATCTCGGTGGATGCGCGTCGAGGGAGGCTTGTGCTGAGTGCACCACCGGCATCGTGGGCGTCGTTGCCACCTCCCGAGGCGATCACGAGGCAGAAGCCGATCCTTGACAAGGTTCTGCGGGATGCTCTCGCCCGGGTCGCCGACACCATCGTTGCGGACGATCTGGCCAATCCAGATTTGTCAGGACGCTACCAGGCGACCCGAAGGCTCCTCGCGGCCCTGCCGCCAGTGCCCGCAGGACACACCGGTGGGCCCCTTGGCATGCCGGGCGAGACGGGGTCGGAGACCGCGGTGCGGCTCGCGACCGGGCTTGCGAACTCGGTGCTGGCAATTCAGGGTCCACCCGGTACTGGGAAGACACACACCGGCGCACAGATGATCCTCGCGCTGCTCAGAAAAGGTCGCACGGTCGGCATCACCGCCGCCAGTCACAAGGCGATCATAAACCTGTTGGACAAGACGATGGAGCTCGCGGCTGCGAACAATGAGGTGGGCATCGTCCGTGCAGTCCAACGCGGGTCGGGCGATGAGCGGTGCAATGACCCGGCGGTCGAATTCACCGGGTCGAATGCCAGGGTCGAAATGGCCGTTGCCGACGGTAGCAGGAACCTGATCGCCGGTACGCCCTGGCTCTTCTCGCGTGAAGCATTGGACGGCACCCTGGATGCGCTGTTCATAGATGAGGCGGGCCAGATGGCACTCGCGAATGCCGTGGCTGCGTCCACGGCGGCGACGCAGGTGTTCCTGCTTGGCGACCCTCAGCAGCTTGCTCAACCGACCCGTGGCACCCATCCGGATGGCACTGGAAACTCTGCGCTGGAACACACGCTTGGGGGGCGGGTCACGATCCCGGATACGCAGGGGGTCTTCCTCGAGACCAGTTACCGGATGCATCCGGCAATCTGCCAATTCATTTCGGATCAGTTCTACGAGGGAAGGCTTCGCTCGAAGGAAGAGTGCGGAAGACAGGACATCGCCCGGTTTGGTGCAGGTCTCAGGATCATTCCCGTAAGACACGAGGGAAACCGCACCGATTCCTCAGAAGAAGTCGCGGCGATTACCCAGGCCTGCAATGCACTCATCGGGTCTCGGATGACCGATTCCGATGGCAAGACGAGCCGATTGGCACCGAAGGACATCATGGTAGTTGCGCCATATAACCGTCAGGTCTCCCTTCTGGACCAACTCGTCCCGGTCGGTGTGCAATGTGGCACGGTCGACCGGTTCCAAGGGCAGGAAGCACCGGTCGTGTTCTTTTCAATGACCGCTTCGGATGGGACTGAACTCTCGCGCGGACTTGAGTTCCTGTTCAGTCCCAATCGCCTGAATGTGGCGATTTCGCGCGCGAAGACACTCGCGGTACTTGTGTGTAGCCCCGACCTGCTGACACCCCGGTGCAACTCCGCGGAGGAACTTCACCTGGCAAACATGGTGTGCCAGCTTGCGGATACCGCCACACCTTTCGAGAAAATCTAGCCGGACAAAACTCGTCAACTCGGATCAGGTTTCCAGGACCGGATGAGGATTGGCCGATAGATGCGAGGGCGTCAAACTCACCCTCGCGATGCCACAAACCCTTCAAGGTCGGCGACGGTAAATCTTCCGGGGCGACTCCCCGATGCATGCATTCGGGCAACGGTCTCCTGCAACACAGCGTTGTGGGGCGTTGGCACGCCGTGCAACCGACCCATCCGAACCACCTCGCCATTCAGGAAATCTGTCTCCAACGACGTAGCCCCGCGCATCAGGCTTTGCCACGTTGACCCAAGATTCCGTTGACCGGGTGCCAGTGCGGTCTCACCTCGCGAACGTGCAACGCGTGCGCTGAACTCGTCGGGGTTTTCAAATGTCAATCCAGCAGCGTTCAGGCAGTCTTCACCCTCTCGTCGAACCGCGCGAAGGAACGGCGCACTTTCGCCCGCCCCGTCCGTGATCGCGCCAAGCGAGTTGCCCAGGTTTCCCAGGAACTTGGCGCGCTTTGCCTCCATGACTCGGTGGTGCGCATTCACGGCATAACCGGCTTTGATGAGGTCAGAGACAGTCCGTTGGGTGACGTCATCTGTGCCGACCGGATACCGGCCGATATCCATGAATCCGGCATTCCCGCGGATGGGATTGGAAACCACGCCGGGTTCAAGGTAGACCCCGGGCACATTCAGCATCACTCCGTAGACATTCTCGAACAAGCGCAAAGCCCGATCCTCGTTCGTGATTCCATTCTGGAGGCAGAAGATGGGCACGGACTTCGGGTCGGCACCAGCGTCGCGGACTTCCCGGAGGGCTGTTTCGGTGTCTTGCGACTTCACGCACAGAAGGATCACATCGCCGGGCTGGACCCCGGTTTCACCCAAGTCAATCGTGGCGGGTACATGCAAGACAAATGTCTCGTCGGGCGTGACCAGTGACAGGCCAGCCTCACGGATACGGTTCACGTGCGCTGCCCGGCCCACGAGCAATGCCGGATGGCCCGTCCGCCACAGGTGGGCGCCAACGGCCGCCCCGATGGCGCCGGCCCCATAGATCACGTAGCGCATAGCCATGAACTCAACTCCCTTGGAAGGTAAGGATCAACAGGGCGGGACGGTGCCGGGTTCGGGTGCGAGTGAACACATGGCCCCGCACCCACCCTGCGTGACCATGTCGTTCCTAACGACCGAACACCGCCGTCTTGCCGACGGATGCGATCCACTGCTCAGCTGCACCCGGCATGACAGGAAACGGGTCAAGTGATGAGCGCACCTGCCGGGGCACGCCAGATCCGGTTGCCTCGACGACCACCGGGACTGTTACCGGCACCGTGTCATCCTCGACCGTTACCTTCAAGTCTGCCCGTGCGGCGCCTCGCATCCTGATCCGGAAGCGAAGTCGACCGTCGACTGTCGAAACACGTTCGGTCCAGTCAAGCTCGGGAGCACCGCCGGTTGCGGGCGTCGAACCGGTCCGCACATTCTCAAATCGGAACTCCGCGTCAATCCGCGTGCCTTGAACAGGCATGGCAACCCCGTCCGCATCAGACACCGTCAAGGTGACCGTCTGCCATCCTTCCAGATCTGGCCTGCCAACGACAGACGAGATGTTCGCCGGCTTGAGGGTGGCCCGGGTTGCAAATTCCCAGGAATAGGTGGCTCGCCCAAGCGTCCCACACGTAACGGTGACTTCGGCGCGAAACGCTGACATTGGCGCGAGTGGCATCCGTGCCATGAAGAGCACCATTTCAATCGGACGGTCGCCAGTTGGCGTCTGAAGAACCAGTCCGGGAGGCACCAAAGCGACGGGGACCTCGGTCTCGCCAACCCGGGTCCCTGCCTGGATTGACCGAAATAGATGTACCTCGGCATCTTGAGGCGTGCACCCGAAGAAGTGGAGGGTGATGGGATAACCCGTATCCGGAAGCGGTGAACCGGGAGTAACCAATGCGGCCCGGGGATCTGGCACCTCACCACTCGGGAACTTGAGGGGCACCCGCATTTGGCCCGGCCCGGGATAGGCAACCACCGCAGGCGGTCCGGTCCACGGGCGGTTTCGCGACGCCAGATCAATGACCCATGTAGGAAGCACGGTACTTGGCTCGGGTTCAGAGGCGTGCCCAATCCCGATAGAGGTCAGACGCGGATCCATGAGCGCATGACGGTGCAATGGCGCGTCGATCAACCCGTCTATCGCCGTTCGCGCGTTCGGCGACCCTTCGGAGACATGACTTTGTCCCGCACTTGCGGCACCGGCTTCCGTGTACCCGGGAAGGCCAGGCGTTTCGGTGTGAATAAGCAGTCCAGCACGTTCGGGGCGACCGGAGTTCTGAGTCAGGTACGTTGCATGCAGTTGCGCACCGTCGGACCATTCAACCGCGACCGGCGCGAGGAGGGACGCCTGCCGATGGCGATCCAGCGCTACCGCCATTTCCGAAACGATTGACGCGATGTTGTCCGCGACTGGGTCGGCCGATGCGAGCGCGGGCATCGACAACAACGCGAGCAACGTAGATATGGAAAGTAAAGCGACGTGCGTGACCAGACTACGCAGTCGGACTCGCCCAAACACTGCGTACGACGTACGCCGTATCCCGATCACGGCCTGCCGTTCACCGGCCACCCGGTCACGCGTGTGCCTGGGGCAAGTGCCGCTCCGGTGACCCAACATACCGAGCCTCTGGCCGAATGATCTTGTCGACCGCCGCCTGCTCGATGACATGGGCCGACCAGCCTGCCAGGCGGGCAAGTCCGAAGGTCGCCGGAAACAGGTCAGGGCTCAAACCAACACCCTGAAGGACGGCGGCGGCGTAGAACTCGACATTCGTCTTGATTACCCGGTTGGGTTTCAACTCGGCAAAGACCCGCAGGATGGCTTCCTCGGCGCCAATCGCAAGGTCTAGCCACTGCGGTCGGTGGGGGAGACTTTCGGCGACCACCCTCAGAGCGGCAGCCCGGGGGTCATAGGCTCGGTACACCCGGTGACCAAACCCCATGATCAGTTCGCGCTTCTCAAGTTTCTCGCGCGCCCACGCTTCCGCATGGTCAATTGTGCCGATTTCGTCAAGTTGTCCGAGCACCTCCGCAGGCGCACCTCCGTGGAGCGGTCCCTTGAGTGCGCCAATCGCACCGCAGATGGCCGAGGCCAGATCAGCCCGTGTCGCCACGATGACCCGAGCCGCAAATGTACTGGCGTTGAGGCCGTGTTCGGCACCTGCCATCAGGTACGCCTCGAGCGCGCGCGCAGTTGCCGGATCGGGCGCTTCATCGTGCAGCTGCTGCAGGAAGGCCGACGCAAGGTCCAGTCCAGGTTGAGGGTTGACCGGTTCGCGACCCTCACGAAGGCGTGAGAACGCTGCCAGAGCGGAAGGGGCGAATGCGATCAGTTCGCGCGCCTGATCTGCGGTCGGTGGCCAAGGCAGACCAGCGTTCGCGCCCCAGACCGAGACCGCGGTACGCAATGCGTCCATGGGATGCGTGGAAGCAGGCAACAACCGAAGAGCTGCCATGACCATTGGGGGAACCGGTGCCGGCGTGAGCACCGTGCCAGGATGCCACTCGCCAGTGAGGAGGAGGTCAACCACGCTGGCATACGTGCCTTGTTTGACAACCTCGACGATCGGATATCCACGGTAGAGAAGGCGACCGTTCGCCCCATCGACCAACCCGATAGCGGTTTCGGCAGCGACTACACCCGCCAACCCGGGCGAGAAAGGCGGTTCGTTGGCGGGTACGGTCATCTGCATCATCCCTCAAATAGCACCGAAATGGTGCGACGTCATTGTCTGTGAAGTCGGGCCAACCTAGCCCGAATACCAGACCCGGAGCACCATGCATCCGGTGCAACGAAATGGGCGTACCCCCGAAGGGCACGCCCCTTTGCAACTCCACGATGGTTGCCACGGTGCCACGCCCTGAAAGATACCCGTTGCGATACTTTCGTGACAGATCGTAGCCCTACTGTAACGGTGAGGCTTCGGTTGGCGCGAGAAGGGCACTCCGAACCACCCGGTGCCACTTCTGGCCTCCGGTCTCAGGATCAATCCGCTCCTTCAGGATTTCCTGGTACTCCGCGGAACCCCGGACCTCGCCCCACTTCGCACGCATCTCGGCTTCGTTTTCCCAGGCGAGCATCCAGTGTATGTTCGTCGCGGAAGCCGGCCCGGACGGCGGGAACTCGGCCTCAGCGGTGTCAACCGCCTTCCAGAAACCGATCACACGCATTCCCCTGGACTTGAAAAAGGGAACCGCCTTGGTGCTTGCCCAGACGAGGTACTCGTCTATCCGGTCGGGGTTGATGTCATAGCTGCGAAGTTCGTAGTACATGTGACCTCCAAGTGCGACGCTTCGAATTAGCCGTGAACGGCTTGGCGGATCGCATCGTCGATCTGGCTGATGCTGATCGCAACCTGCGCCTCAAGCGGTGGACTGTACGGCACGTGGGTAAAGTTGGCATTCAGCCGCTTGATTGGCGCATCAAGATAATCGAACGCATCCGACACGACCTGCGCCGCTACTTCGGCTCCGATCCCGCACGGCGCGTAATCCTCGTCAACGATAAGCAATCGGCCGGTGCGCCTGACAGATTCGATGATGGTTCCAATATCCAGCGGGGCGATTGTCCGGGGGTCGATCACCTCGACATCGATTCCCTCGGCGGCAAGACGGTCGGCAGCAGCCAGGACCTTGCTGACCATTCCCGAGATTGCAACCACAGTCACGCGCTTGCCATGACCCGCCAAATGGCGCCGCACCGATGCCACGCCAAACGGAATAAGCAGGTCTGGATCATCAGAAACGGTCCCTCGACTGTTAAGCAATCCCTTGTGCTCAAGGAAGATCACTGGGTCGTCGGTGCGGATGGCCATCTTGAGCAACCCCTTGGCGTCCGCCGGAGTGGATGGCAGGGCAACCACGAACCCGGGCAGGTGGGCGAAAAACGGGTAGTAGCTACCCGAATGATGCGTTGCCGCCGCCCCGCCAAGGCCGAAGCAGCCACGAAGCACGATTGGCACCTTCACCCGGCCATGGGTCATGTACCGCAATTTGGATGTCTGGTTGATCAGCTCTCCCAACGCATCGAGGATGAAGTCGATGAACATGAAGTCCACGACCGGGCGTGACCCGGTGGCTGCCGCGCCAGTGCACATGCCCACGAACCCTCGTTCGGTGATCGGCACGTCCCGAAGCCGCGCCGGACCGTATTTCTCGTAGAGACCGAGGGTAGTGTTGAAGTTGCCTCCGCGTTCTCCAATTCCCTGCCCCACCACGAAGATCGAAGAATCGCGCGCCATTTCCTCATCGAGGCCCGCACGACCGGCCTCGACATAGGTCATTTCGCGGCTGCCGACCCGGGTATCGGGCGACTGGGCCATGCGTGTCTCGACCGTCATCTGACCTCTCCTCCTACGAGTTCGCCAGCCTTCCAACCGACAACGTGATCCGCCGCCGTAGACGCGTCGGGCCATCCGCTTGCAGTTGCGAAGGCGATGGCGTCGCGAGCCTCCTCCTCGATTTCGTGATCGATCGCGTCAAGGGTTGCTACCGCCACTACTCCCTCGGCGGCAAGCTGGGCCCGGAGGTGCCGGATTGGGCATCGCGACTTCCAATAGTCAATCTCGTCAACCGACCGGTATCCGGCATCCCGCATGCCTTCGGAATGAGCACGCGTACGATAGGTCTTGGCTTCTATCAGTGTAGGCCCGTGTCCTTCGCGCGCACGCTCGACCGCAACCCGGGCAGCTTCCCAGACGGCACGAACATCGTTCCCGTCCACCACGACCCCGGGCATACCGTAGCCGTCCGCCTTGCGGGCGACATCCGGCTGCTTCGAGACCGTCGCGTAAGGAACCTCCGTTGCGTATTGGTTGTTTTCGCAGACGAAGATGACCGGCAGGTTCCAGACAGCGGCGAGGTTCAAGCCCTCGTGAAAAGCGCCATTGTTCGAGGCGCCATCACCAAAGAATGCAACGCTGACCCTCCCGTCCCTTAGAAGGGAGGATGTATACCCGGCACCTGTGGCAAGCAGGATGCACGGACCGACAATCCCGCTGGTACCCATCAGTCCGACTTCAGGCTTGAAGAGGTGCATGGAACCACCACGTCCGCCCGCGCAACCTGTCTCACGTCCGAAGAGTTCGGCAGCCAGCTCGCGAGCGGTAACTCCCTTGGCGAGCGCGTGGCCGTGACCCCGGTGGGTGCTCCACACCGTGTCCTTGATTGTCAGATGCGCGCAGACGGCAGTTGCGATTGCCTCCTCGCCGACGTATGTATGGCATGCCCCGTGCACCAACCCCTGCTGGTGTGACCTGGCAAGCGCCTCTTCGACCTTGCGGATCCGGACCATCTCTCGATAAAGAGAGACATCATCACGTTCTGCGCCTGGCAACCGTGTCATTGCAGATGCCGCGACCAGACCCGCCTCGGTAACCGACGGAACAAGCTTCGGGGCGGTAGCACGGGGCGCTGCCTTCGGAGCATGCGCATCGGCAAGGACGATCGGCAAGCCCCGAGCCAAGGCTTCGGCCTCGGTCAGGAGGGCACCAAGGACGGTGCCGATAGGCACCTCTACCCCGATTGCAGGCGAATCAGGCGGAATGTCAAGGTAGCCGCTCTCGAGCGCCTCGATCTCGTTCGCGGCCTTGTCACTCTGGATGATCAGGAGTTGCTCGCCTTGCCGGACAAACTCTCCGGGGCGCTTCAACCATTCGACGATGCTGCCCGTCTCCATCGTCCACCCCTGCCGGGGCATTGTTACGTCGTGGGCCACACGTTTCCCCTTCCCGGCACCCACCCACGAGTGCCCGGACTGCGTTCCGGCGATGCGTTGCCGCTCGTAGTCTAGTCGTGTCGCTTGACGGGAGGTCGGACCGACCCGCCACCGTTCATGGCGAGGTTCCCACCGTCCATCGGGATGATCGCTCCGGTGATCCACGGCGAAGCATCAGACGCAAGGAAAATTGACAGCCCCTTGATGTCCGATGGTGTGCCAAGTCGTCCTGCGGGAATGCCACTCAAGAAGCGCCCAGCAAGGTTGGGATCGGCATCCATGCGCTGCTGGAGGCCAGGGTTCACGACCTGTGCCGGCAGGATTGCATTGACCCGCACGCCACCACTTGCCCATTCGGTACTGAGTTCCCGGGTCATCTGGACCACCGCACCCATGCCCATCGAATAGAAGGCATGCCCGCGACCGAGAGCCGAGACACTCGCCAGAGACCCGATGTTGATGATGCTGCCCTTCCCTTGGGCGAGCATGCGCTTGCCGGCATGCTGGCACATGTAGAACTTGCTGACCACGAGGCACTGGAGGGTGAACTGGAGGTCTGCGATCGAAGCGGTTTCCGGGGCACCTGCGCGGGCATCTCCGGCAACATTGCCAACACAGTCAACCCGCCCGAACTCAGCGTCAACCGTTGCCCAAAGCAGGTCGATCTGGGAAAGATCGGCCAGGTCACAGGTGAACGGGACGGCACGGCGCCCGAGGGCCCGGATATCCGAAGCGGTCACTTCCAGTCCTTCGGCATTCCGGTCGACGATCACGACATCCGCACCGGCCTCGGCCCATGCCGTCGCCATCGCCTTCCCCATCCCCTGGGCAGCTCCAGTCACGACGCCGACGCGTCCGGTCATGTCAAACAGGTTCATTCAAGTCATCCCTTTTGTGTCGCACTCTGAGAAAGCTGGCAATCCAGACTTGCGCCAGTTGCTCGGATCATCTTGCCTCACGGTCTATCAATGGAACCCTGGGAACCACCTCGGGGTTCACGCGATGTTCGGGAACCGGCCAGAACCCGCCCAATATTGCCCCGATGTTCTCGATCCCGGCGTCCACGCTATCCATGCCGGACCGGTCAGACCCTGCAGCGACATGCGGTGACAGCAGGACGTTATCCATGTGCATGAGAGGATGAGCATCGGGCGGGCCGGACTCGTCGAGAACTTCGATGATTGCGAATGTGTCTAGTCCAGCCCCCGCAATCTGTCCGGCATGAAGGGCCTTGACAAGCGCGTGTTCATCCACGAGTGCCCCACGAGACGTATTGATCAGGTATGCGGAAGGCTTCATCCGGGATAGGGCGTCGGCATCAATCATGTGACGTGACCCACGTGTCAGAGGCAAGTGGAGGGAAACGAAATCCGACTCACGGAGGATGGTGTCAAGGTCGGTCATCACCACGCCCAGGGAATCTGCCTCGTCGGTCGGTGCGCTCATGTTTCGACGCGTCGCGAGGACCCGCATGCCGAATCCCCGTGCCCGTCTTGCAGTGTGAACCGCACTTCGCCCAAACCCGACGAGACCCAAAGTCGTACGGCTCAGTCGCGGATTTGTCGCCGAAGCCGCCCGCGCCTCAGCGTACTTCCCGGATTCGATAGCGCGTTGGGAGAGTGGCAACTTTCGTGCCAGCGAGAGGATCATCGCCATCGTATGGTCGGCCTGTTCCTCCACGCAGAAATAGGGGGTATTCATTACCACGATGCCACGTGAAGTGGCATGCGCCACATCAATCCGGTCGGTGCCGGCACCAAGGCGTGCTATCGCGCGTACCCGTGTCATCGCGTCAATGACCTGTGCCGGGATATATGTGCCCACAACACTGACGATGTCTGCGTCCGACACATGCGGAATAATCTGGTCTGGGCTTGTTCCGGCAACGGTCGTGAGCGTCCAACCTCGCGACTCAATCTGTTTCACTTCGTGCAAGCTGGGCGGAAAAATCGGCCCCGTCAGGCGAACTATCCGAGGGGGCGCCGACCTGTCGCTTGTCACAAGGCCTACCCCTTTGTCGCCCCAGCGGTGATCCCTCCGACAAACCGGTCCATGAACAGGAAATACAGCAATGCGACCGGAACCGACGCCAAGGTGGACGCCGCCATGAGAGGCCCCCAGAAGTAGATATCCGACCTAGCGAAGGCGCTCATCACGCCATTTGTGAGAAGACGGTTTTCCTCGCCTCTGACGAATGCGAGCGAGTACAGCAACTCATTCCAGGAGAGCGTGAACGAAAAGATCGCTGCAGTCAGGATCCCGGGCCAAGCCATCGGGAGTGTGACCCGAATGATCGCACCAATCCGGCTAGCGCCGTCAATCATGGCGCATTCCTCTGGCTCAACAGGAACATTCGAGAAGTAGCCACTAAGGAGCCATGTACAAAATGGAATGAGAAATGTTGGATAGGTGATCATCAATGCCGGGAGACCACCAAGCAGATCCCAGTCATTCAGGATTTGGGCGAGCGGGACAAAGAGTAACCCTTTGGGCGCAAGGTACGTGACGAACACGATCACACTTGCCGCGGTTACACCTCGGAACTTCAGGCGGGCAATCGAATAGCCAGCCATGATTGACACAACGACCGACAGCACGGTCGTGACTGTGGAAACGAGCATCGTGTTCCTCAGCCATATGAAGAAGCGTGGTGTCTTGAACAATGTCTGATAGTTTGCAAGGCTCGGGTTCTTGACCCACAGCAAGTTGCCTGTGAAGTCAAAGATTTCCTTCTCAAATTTAAGCGATGTAATAAATCCCCAATAAAACGGAAACAACAAAAGAAAACTCACAGAGAGAAGGAGCAAGTAAAAGGGAACGTCGCCCCGCAGTCGGCGGAGCGCCACTGCAACCAGTCCCCGGCGCCGTTTGAGCTGAATGGCTGTACTTTCGGCCATCACGACACTCCCTGACGCTGCCGCACTTGTAGTAGAGAGACGACCACGAGGATTGCGAGCAGCGGGAACATGGTCATGGAGACCGCCGCACCGAGACCAATCAATCCGGACGAGAGCGATAACGTGTAGGCCGTCACGGCAAACATGGTCGTCGCGTCATTCGGTCCACCACGGGTGAGCAAGAACGGCAGGTCAAAGTCTCCAAGGGTCCCAATGGTGGAGATAAGGGCAACGACCCCGACAACCGGCACGATTAGTGGGAATGTAATGCTCCAGAATGTGCGCCAGGGCGTGGCGCCATCGACCCGAGCGGCCTCAAGTAACTCGTCCGGAACGGCCTGCATTGCAGCAAGGAAGCTGATCCCGAAGAAGGGGACACCTCGCCAGACATTGACCATGATGAGCGAAGACATCGCAGTCTTGCCGTCCGTCAGGAACGGGATGGGCTTTGAGAGAAGCTTCCACTTGACCACCAAGACCTCGTTGATCACGCTGAACGCCGGGTCAAAGAGCCACCACCAGATCAGCGTACTGAACACGGTCGGGATGATCCATGGCAACAGGAGCAATGCCTTGGCGAGCCGTTGCCCAACAAACGGCCGGTTCAGCATGACTGCCACCCCAAGCCCACCAACAAACTTGAACACCAACGCAACCAGGGTGTAGTAAATCGAGTTCCAGATCGTCTTCCAAAACAGGTCCGTCGATGCAAGTTTGGTGTAGTTCTCCAAACCGACGAATGTCGCAGGACCACCAATACGCTTGCTTGTGAAGCTCAGGAACACGGCGTATACGAATGGGTACGCCATAAGCAGGGCAAGTACGATGAAACCAGGCGCGAGGAGGATGTAACCCAGCGACTCATCGCGGTGAAACAGAGTTCCCCATCGCATGCCTGAGTTCCTGGCACGTGCATATACGGCTGGTGCCTTGTCGTGGGGCGCAACCGGCGCGACAGTCATTCGTGGCCCCCTTCGGGGTCATGGGCTTGTGGTCGTGCGACGCGTTCGGCACGAGTTTCATGCGAACCGGAACAAAGGTAATGTTGCGATGGCCGTCCTTCAGGCCGACATGCGTTCGGTGCCGAGACGGCATTTCCATTCGGCACCGAATGACTTCCAGTGGACTGAGGGCACCTTCCCCGTCAGCTCAACTTCTTGAGATCGTCAATCTCCTTCATGGTGTCGGCTAGTGCCTGCTTGGCGTTGCCGGTCGACGCGGCGCGTGAGTAGAGTTTTCCGAGGATGACCCGGTCCTGTATCAAGGATGAAAGGCGGGTCTGAAACTTCAGTGCGTGGCCCGCAGGGAGTGCCGTCTTGAACATCTCCTTGGCAATCGCAAGTTTCGGATCGGTTGGCCAGACCGGCTCCTTCTCGTAGGCTGGAAGGAGAGGGAGGATGTAGCCTTGGCCGGTCTGGATGAATTTGCCGTAATTCTTCATCGAGAAGAACTGCTTGATGAGGTCTTTCGCTGCATCAAGATCAGCACCCTTGGTGTGGTTAAAGATCCCCCAGAAGGGTAACTGCCCGTATCCGAACCTGCCTGCCGGTCCCTTGGGAGGCAGCGCATGGTTCATGCCGGCGGCAACATCAGGATTGTTCTTCAACGCGGGAAGGTAAATCGTGTTCACATTAAGTGCCATCGACAACTTCCCCGCGAGAAAACCCTGATTGTTCGAGGCATCGTTGTATCCAACACCGCCCGGATCATTCGCCTTGTTGTGCAGTTCTATCGCGAACTCGAGCGACGCAAGCGTTTCCTTGCTGTCCAACGCAAGCGTTCCATCAGGGTTGAACTCCTTGCCACCAAACGCCCAAAGCAACAGGCGCGCATTGGCGTTACCGTCGCCGGAAGCCTGATCGGACATGCACACACCAAAGGGACGGCCCTTGGCCTTGAGCTTGGTCCCGACTTTGAGAGCCTCGTCCCAGGTATCCGGGAACGCGTCAACGCCCTCCTCCTTGAAATAGTCCTGCCGGTAATTGACGAACCAGTTGTGCTGACCCATCGGGATGCCAAGCCACTTGCCATCAACAACTTGCTGGAACGGAGCGGCCGGCAGGTACCCGCCACCCTCCTTACCAAGGAAGTCGGCAATGTCAGAGACGTCTGCCAATCCATTGGCAATCGTGGCGGGCGGTGACGAGTACTGAATGATGTCGGCACCACCCTTCGTCTCTATGACGGTCTGTACACGTGGCAGGATGTCAGTGGTCTTCTCGAAGGTGATTGTGACGTTGTTCTGCTTCGCCCAGTCGTTTCCGAAAGCCTCGAGGACTTCCGTTAGGGCCGGCAGGAAACTCCATTCCCCACCAAGCCACCGAACTGTCGCTCCCTTAAGGACAGCGGGGGCCTTGGTCGGTTCCGGCGCCTTCGTCGCCGCTGCAGCCGGCGCCGCTGTCGGAGCGCCCGCGGCAGGTGGCTTTGTCGGCTCGGCGGGTTTGGCTGCGGTGGTTGGCGCAGCTGCGGGCTTGGCCTCTTCCCCGCATGCGATGAGCAGGCCGGTAGCACCGACAGCCAACCCGGACTCCACTATTGAACGACGTGATGAGAACCCGGACCTGGGACGTGGCAGAGTGGTCATTTTCCCCCCTTGGCAGTGGTGCCCGCGGTCCGCCCCCGCGGACCACTTCAGGCAGTCTTGTTGACGGCGAGCGTATCAACAACCGATGCATGCGGCAAATCCACCCGCAGGATCGGCAGTCTTGTGAACAAGACGTGCGGACCGGCCAGTTTCAGCGCGCTCCGGCCTCTGAACGGGACGAAAGTACGCCTCGCATGATCCGGTGTGCATTCCGGATGTGCACGTGAAGGATTGCGGAAGCCGTGTCACCGTCTCCGGACGCCAATGCGTCGATCAGGTGCGAGTGGAGGACGAGGTCTGGACGTTGCCCATCGGTGACCGAGAGGAGCCCGCCGACGATGCCGGCAATCCGCTCCCACGCCGATCTGAGCCGTTCCTGGCGCGCCAACAAGATCAGATGCCGGTGAAAGGCAACGTCTGGGCTCGCAACAGTTTCAATGCGGGCCCGTGCAACCATCCCGGCGTCGAGGCCTCGCAAGTATTCGATGTCTGCGTCTCGAACGTTCGCGGTGGCTCGTCGAATTGCGTGACACTCAAGGACGATGCGGAGGTCATACAGGTCATCGATATCCTGTGGCGTCAATCCGACCACGACGGCACCGCGCCTCGCCGCAATCGTTACCAAACCCTCGTCGCGCAGGATGCCGAGTGCCTCGCGAACCGGACCGCGGCTGACACCCAGATGGGCCGCAACCTCTTCCTCGATCAGGCGTATCCCGGGGGGCAAGTCACCCACCAGTATTGCGGGTCGCAGGACGGCTAGGACAGCATGGTGCAATTCGGCGCCGTCGTGAGCCACGTCTCCGACGGCGTTGCTCTCGTGCCCGACAGTCGGAACGACCTGTTGGTCACCTGTGTGAACGAGAACGGGTGGTTGGTCGCCGGCGGTCTCGGCTTCCAAGACGATTGGAATGACGTCCCGCGCTGGCAACTGGGGGCCGGGTGAAAGCCGGCTTAGCCGGTCAGAGAGTTCCTGCCGAATTCTCATTACTCGCGTCAGCCCCCAGTGTTCTGCGCGCTACCTGTCTGACGACCCCCGCCAGCGTCCGTCCTTGAGGACAGCACGGTTCATGACGTCGGAAGGTACGCCACCGCGAAGCAATGTCAGGGCGTGTGCGACGGTGGTTTCCCGGCATTCGATAACCGACGCATCACTGATACTCGCGGTATGCGGGGTCAAGAGGACATTCGGAAGCTCCCGCAACGGATGGGGAGCGGGCAGCGGCTCAGGAGTCGTCACATCGATTCCAGCACCGCCAAGATGACCCGACTTGAGTGACGCAACAAGAGCGTCCTGGTCAATCAGCCCACCGCGTGCCGTGTTGATGAGGAGCGCACCGGGTTTCATTCGCGCCAACTGGGCCTCCCCGATGAGGTGATGCGTCGCTGGCGAAAGCGGGCAGTGGAGAGTCACGATGTCGCATGTGGCAAGGAGGTCATCGAGTGATAACAGTGGCACCTCTCCCGCGCCAGAGATGTTGACGTGCGTGGCATCGATGAACGGATCGTGCGCGACGACATTCAATCCAAATCCGGATGCCTTCGCCGCAACCTGCCGGCCAATGTTGCCTATCCCGACCAACCCGATCGTCTGACCCCGAAGCCTCCTCGGGTGTGGAACATCACGCACTGCCCATCCACCCGACCGGATACGGTCCGCATGTGCGATCAGTTGCCGATTGAGGGCGAGCATCAGCACCATCGCCTGGTTTGACACTTCGTCAAGACAGTATGTGGCGGTGTTGCAGACGAGGATCCCGAGATCGGTTGCACCGGCAATGTCAACCATATCCACGCCAATGCCACCGCGGATGATTGCCTTGAGCCGCGGGAG
>Ga0214923_10003797_pt1 | contig 18694 bp, 15 predicted proteins | sample LL1510_MetaG_FD_177993 | JGI IMG/M metagenome (GOLD analysis project Ga0214923, IMG submission 177993) | Freshwater microbial communities from Lake Lanier, Atlanta, Georgia, United States - LL-1510 | ecosystem: Environmental > Aquatic > Freshwater > Lake | place: USA: Georgia | collected... | reverse complement strand
TTACTTCTGGAAACTCATTCGCCATTTTCGTTATAGTTTGAAATAAATTCCCTTCACCGTGATGATAATTTGAAACTTCCGCGACATAACCAGCCAGTTGTGCAACTTTCAATGATGTCTTATTATAAGTCAAATTTCTTTTTTTCACACTATAGAGAACTTTACGTTGACTTTGTTTCAAACCATCGAAAAGATTAGGAATACTTCTCTTACAATCATCGTGTGAAAATTTTATCATTTCATTGTTTAAAAAATCAGTAATATTCATACTTGAAAATTTTCCAGATTCATCTAAAGAAAATGATGACTTATTTGGGTCGTATTTTTCTAACCATTCCTTTCTTTGATCCGCGCATTTTACATGAAAAACTTTATTAAAAGATTTATCACAATCATCATCATTTATATAATCAACCATCTTTTCACCAAAAGTATCTTTAACGTCCTCGCTTTTTGTTGTTCCAAGTCCTTTGTAATATTTACATTTTATTTTCGATGTTTGATTTCTTGAAAATTCTTTGAACTTATTCTCATCATAAAAAAGTAAATCACCCTCTTTTCTGAATACTCTAACAATAGGTGTCTGCATACTTACAACAAAAGGTGTTTTCCTTTTTAATAACGATGGAAATAATGAATGAAACAAGTTCATTATCAAGGAACTGATATGAAGACCGTCGCTATTATGAACCACAATATTGCCTATACTTGAATGAAAATGATGATTTTCAGTTTCAAAGTCATAAACATAGGTATCTTTATATTTTTCACTAACATCTATAATTTTTTTGATTGTATATTCCGGCTTATTATAATCTTTACTCATGAGAATGTTGTATACATTCAATTTAGAATCTGAACAATTTAAACTGGGAGTATAGCCGCAATTTTGTAAAACTTGAAATAACCCCATTATTTGAGATTTGTATTCTCCATCAAAACGATCAGTAGTCCTTCCACCCTTGTCACCATCACCTGCATAAAATCCTTCTATAAAAGATTTTTGAACTTCAATTGAGCTATTTAGTATTTCAGTTGGAATTTTTTTTTCTCTTAATGAATTATAGAACATATTTCTATATTTTAAGGCTATATCTTTTCTAATACCCTTGGCCTCCAAAGCATATTTAAATTCTCTACCACTTTCTTTCGAGTAACTATCTTTACTAACTTTTTTCTTGTATATTTCGAAATAAAGTTTGCGTTCATCACATGGAGTTTTATTTTTCATGTGAGATTTTAAACCACTTGCGTCTGAAAATATTTTGAAACATTTAACACACTGTTTTTTAGGACAAGTTATTTCTACAGGAACAATATCTGATTTTGCATTCTCATATTTTTCTAATATCAGCCTAAGATTTTCTAAAGGTTCTTTTTCAACGCATTCTATAATCCACTTTGAATTTGTAGAGTGTGTTATAGACCCATCTTTATTTTTAAGTCTTACTTTTCCGTCAATGTTACAATGACCATCTGCTTGAAAATATCCGAGAGCGTAAGCGTATTCTTCGTTAATTTCATATTTTTTTGTTTTTTCTTGAATATACTTATTATGAAGCAATTCAGTTTTTAGTATTTCACAATCTTTAATAGTTATTTTTTCGCCATTTTTATTTATAAGAGAATGATCTTCTGTAACATCGACGCATCCAGTATGAGTTAAAACTCTATATATAGGTTTACTAACCTTATGTCTCATTACACTTTTAATCTTAGTCCATCCTTTATCTGACCAAACTAAATATTTTTCACAAACACTATATTGTTTTGTTGAAAAAGAGTCATCAACCCAGTTTTCATTGTTAATTTCGCAAATGGGTTTGATTTCAATTTCATCAGTATCAATATTTTTTAAGATACAAGGAGTGTCAAATGTAACAGAATCAGCGTCTGTAAGAAGAACAACTTTTCCATAACTTAAATTTTTAAAATTATTTTCATCTAAATAATCGACACCATGTTGTAGATTCAATGCCTGAATTAAATCTGTAATAACTTTATTTTTCGCGATGGATTCCATACTAGAATTCCGCACATTTAAGACTTTTCCCTTAAGACACAAAACCCCATAGAAGTCACGTCCACACACTCCATTAATTCCTTTTTCTATACCGGCAACTGCGTATGTCTTAGCAGAGAGACCCTCGCAAAGAATTAAACTGCAAAGATGTGAATCTTTAGTTCCTGCCTTATTAGCTGGGTCTAAACCTTCAATTTTGACATATCCCTTCTTTTTCTTTTCAGATTTTTTGAGAGTAAGAATCTCCTTAGATTTGATAATATCTTCGATTTCTTCTATAACAGACCATTTCAAAATCTTTGCTATCTCTGAATTTTTTACAGCAGCCGGAACTTTCGGGTTTTCAAGCCTATGCTTTGATTGACTGTCAAATTCTGGGTTCACAACATATGATACGACAAAAATTCTGAAAAACTGTTTTATATCTTTTATATTCAAATTAGGCTGTCCTTTTTTATTGAATTTATCAACAAGAGGTCTGAAAATAGCTTCTGACCAAGAATCTACATGTTGCCCTCCTAATTTCGTATAAATACCATTCACAAAAGAAATTATTTGAAACTCCTTTGATGGTGTGATTAAAACTTCAGAGTTTCCGTGCTTCAAAAAAAGATTTTCGTCAGTATCACAATCATATAATTTAGCATATGTCTGTAAATTATTTACTGGAATGAGTTCATCATTGAAATAAACTTTTACTTTTGACAACATTGCGACGTCAACAACATACTTAAGATATATAGAAATTATATCGTCCGAATATCCGGATAATCCAAATTGTTTAAAATCTGGAAAATAAGAAACACTTGTATAACCTCTAGAAAGTTTAGTTTTACCAATAATAGGTTTTGTTGTTTCTTTCATATTATTTGTCCAAGTTTGTTCGAACGTAAGCTTGTTATTTGGGTCAACTCCCTTGACGATGAATTTCGAGGAGAAAATATTACAACATGTAGCCCCAAGTCCATTTCTACCTGAAATTAACCGTTCTTCTTCGTCATCATAATTTGACCCTGTTAATAGTTGACCAAAAATCAAACTATGATTATATACTTTTTCAACTGGGTTAATTTCTATAGGAATGATATCACCGTCATTGGTTACACTAGTTTCACCAGTTTCTTTATTTATACTAACTTTTATATAAGAGCAAGGAATTCCAGCTGCTCTAGAACGTTCTACATTATCAGTTGCATTACTTAATATTTCAATAAATATACGTAAAATAGCAGGTGAAACACTAATTTCTTTTCTTAAAATTTTATAAATATCTTCTTCTTTGATACATACAAACTCGTTCATTTTTTGAGCCTTATTTGACCCAACATACATATCAGACCTTAAAAGAACATGTTCAATAGGGTCCATTTTGACATATTTTTTTGAATTAGTAACTGATTGCATTTTTTATATCCTGTATAATATATAGAATTTCTTTTTTTAAATTCAATTTTTGTTTTTTAAAAATCAAAAAAATCAAGTTGTGTTTCGAATCTAAAAAATAAACATAGAACGAAATCTTAAAAAAAAAAATATATAAATTTTACCCGCATAAAAAAATTGATTTTTTCAACAAAATATTTTTTTTGTTATCAACCAACAAACAAGTAAAATGATTTCAAAATTGAAAATCAATCGATTTGCTGAACTTGCATATGAGTCCGATGATGAAAAGTATGAACTAGCTCTTAAGAAGGAGGTTGAAAGAAAAGAAGCTATCTTTCAACTCAAGGCGAAGAAAAAGGAGGAAAAAAGAATGGAAAAGTATAGAAAAGAAAAAGAACAAGAAAAAAAACAAGAAAAACAGGCTGACATTTGGTATGGACAGAAATTAAGAAAGACCAAGGAGTATGACACTTTCATTTTAGGTGATAAACTTTATTCTTACGTAAGCAATATAGTTGATGATGGTTTTAATATAGCTTGTTATTTAAGCTTGGATTCATATTGTATTGATACAGTTGATTCATATAGAATGTTCCGTGGTCTACTTCAGAAAGATGATTATTTAGAATTAGTAAAGATTATGGAGCTGAACAATACAGATTACTATCCCGAAATGTCAAGCGCAGAAGATATTAGAAAAATCCAACGCAAAATAGAGATTGGTGTTATGTCTGGGTTCGGAAGTTCTTATAGAATGATTCACGAAATCTACTTAGCGCTACTTCTAGATACAAAATGTATGCGTAAGGTATTAACAACTGGACATTTCGGAAGTATGATGGGTATTTTCAGAGAAAATGTAAAAAAAAAAATTGAAAATGAGTATAGGGAGGTTAGTGAAACACATTCAGAGTATTTCAGAAAATACTTTGAGGTAGGAAAGAGATATATCGCAAAGAGAAATAATTTCAAAGTATTGTTTCGAAATTATGTGAGATTCGTAGGGAAACTTACCATTTTGTATAGAAAATCTATAAAATAAATATAAATTATAGTGACCCATAAATATAATAATTCATATTAAGTTTTCATAGTAAATTTACTTAGTGGACATTTGTGGAAATGGAAATGCGAATTTAAAAATGAATCGATTGAAAAAGTTGTTAAAAAAATAGGAAAAAAATACGATTGGTATAATATTGAGATTAATGCTTTGATTGAAGGTATAAATAATATGTAAAAAAAAATTTCAAAAAGATATAATTTTAAAGTAAAAAATTACTTTAAAATTTTTTATATTAAACTTTTCATATCATCAATAACTTCAAAATCTATATTAGTTTCGTCATATTCATCATAAAATAAATGTTTTATTCTTATTTGATTCGTTAAATCTTCTAAACACTTACTTTTTGAAAGGATATATATTTTTATAAAACCCTTTATAATAATAAATACCTATTAAAGATTTGATTCTTTATATAAAAATGGAATTAATAAATCAAATTGATGAAACAATATGTTTTAATAAAAATAACATTCGTGTTATAGGTTCTTATAACGAACCTTGTTTCGTCGCAAAAGATGTATGTCAAATATTAGAAATTAAAGATATAAGCATGGCTTTAACAAAAATTTCTGAAAAATGGAAAGATAACAAAGTTATCAGTACACTTGGTGGAAAACAGGATATGCGAATAATTAGTGAAGCAGGTTTATATAAACTAATTATGCGTTCAAATAAACAAATTGCACAAAAATTCCAAGAAGTTGTATGCGAGTTTATTTTACCTTCTTTAAGAAAAAAAGGTGAATATAAATTAAAAACTTTATTAGATGAAAAAAATAAAGATTTAGAAATTGAAAAACATAATTCTTTATATATTGATAAACACACAAGGCATAATTTTTCTATTATTAAAAGAATTATTGATAATAAAAATCTAGAACCTATGCATAAAACATACGAAAGATTATGGGCTATTAATAATAATATGATATTATGGGATGATATGCCACCTGATTTCTGTGAAAAATACAATGTTCCGCATAGAATGGATTATGGAATTGATATTATATCAAGAGATTTTTCTAGAACAGGACAAGTTAAACATTATGGTAATAACTCAAGAATCACGTGGAAAGATATTTCCACGTTCCATCAATATTCTGAATATTTAGAAATATCTAAATGTAATCAAAGTATTTTAACTACACCAGAAGCTAAAATAGACAAAATGGTAGAAGCATATGCAACAAAATTTAAAATACCTATTGAACGCGAATCATATCAAAAATTATTTGAAAATATTAAACCTTATTTAGTAGATGAACAACAAAATATTATTGAAAGTCAAATTAAAATAGAATTACGGGATTATATCTTACAATGTTATAATATTTTAACCGAAAAAGACCAAAAAATATTTAAATTTCAATTACCTTGCGGTGTTGGTAAAAGTTTTATTATATTCTATATTATACAAGAAACTCTTAAAGAGAATAAAGAAGAAAAGTTTGTTATATTCGTTCCTTGGATTCAACTTGCAGAGCAACATAAAAAAATATTAGATAAACTTAAAATTAAAAATCAAATTATTGGAAATGGAAATACTAAAATCGATAAAACGATAAATGTTGTTATTTGTATTTACGCTAGTGCTAAACACATTGTAAACGAAAAAGATAATTTTAAATATAAGTTTTTTGACGAAGCACATCATTTAGAAAGTGAATTTTCTAAGTATAGAAAAGTTATTGATAAAATCGTTTGCGATAAAGAAATTCAATTTAGTGCTACTTTTAAAAATCAAGATAATTTAGATTATATAATGACGTTAAGAGAAGCTATTGATAAAAAATATATTACCGATTACAAGGTTGTTATTGAATATTTTACAAATGGAAATAAAGTTGATAGTTTAATAGATTTAATCTCTAAAAGACCTGAATGGTTTCCGGCACTTATATTTTTTAATTCCACAAAAAGTGCTAAAATATTTACTGATAAACTAAAAAATAAAGGAGTTAGATCAGAATGTGTAATTTCCGAAACCGGTTCAAAAAAACAAAATGAAATTATAGAAAAAATAGAAAATAACGAGATTGATGTTGTATGCCTTGTTGGTTGTTGGAATGAAGGTACAAGCATAAATAATGTTAGAACTGTTATTATGGGTGATATGAGGTATAGTTATATTAATCTTATTCAAATTATTATGAGACCTGGTAGAATTCATATTGATAAACCATTTTATAATATAGTTATTCCAATTATAAAAAATGACTTGTCTGAAGATAGTGATTGTTACGATGATTTATCTGATTTTCTAAAAATTTTACATAAAACTGATCCAAAAATTAAGGAATCCATAAAAAATCATAGCAATAGTTCAAGAATTAAAATTGGAATTGATTGTTCATATTCTTCAGAAGAAATGTCTAATGAAGAATTTAAGGCTGAACATATTTGTGAATACATTTTTGATAGTTTAGGAAATATGTTAAATGAATCATTAACTAAAGATGAAAAAATTTCCGAATTTATGATTCATGTAAAAGAAAATAATAGTATTCCTTCTTGTAAGAACAAGGAAATTAAATTCAGTGATGGAATATTTATGGGACAATGGTTTCAATACATTAAAAGTAAATTAACAAAAGAATCTGATATTTATAAAAAATTATCGGAAGACGATACAATAAAAAATGAAATGAATAGATTTTTAGATGAGAAAGAAAAAAAAGATGATAGTATTATTATTTTAACTAAAGATGAAAAAATTTCCGAATTTATGATTCATGTAAAAGAAAATGGTATTCCTTCTTGTAAGAACAAGGAAATTAAATTCAGTGATGGAACATATATGGGTAGCTGGTTTAATGACATTAAAAAGAAATTAACAAAAGAATCTGATATTTATAAAAAATTATCGGAAGACAAAACAATAAAAAATACAATGGATAGATATTTAGATGAGAAAGAAAAGAAAGATGATAGTATTATTATTTTAACTAAAGATGAAAAAATTTCCGAATTTATAATTCATGTAAAAGAAAATGGTATTCCTTCTAGTGGAAACAATGACATTAAATTCAGTGATGGAATATTTATGGGTAGCTGGTTTAAAAACATTAAAAATAAATTAACAAAAGAATCGGGTGTTTATAAAAAATTATCGGAAGACGAAGCAATAAAAAATAAAATGGATAGATATTTAGATAAGAAAGATAAGAGTATTATTTAACTAAATTTTAAAGTAAAAAAATATTTTAAAATTTAAAATTGAGATGTGGTCTTAAAAAAATTTAATAATTGTTTATTATTATTTTCTGATTGATTTTGCGTATTATAATACCACACCATCAGCCCACCTTGTTGAGACCATGATTTTAAACTCGGAGTATTATATGCTTGTTTAACTATGTTTGTCATTTCTTGAAGAGATATATAACCATTAGAACTATCACTTTCACCTTGAACAGTTTTTCCTAGAACTAAATATCTTGGATCATATCCTCTATTTATCAACTCCAAAATACTCGTATTTGGAGCAACATTTTCATGTGATTTAATAAAAATTTGTTCGAAGGTATTACATGCGCCATTATTATAATATTGAATATTAAAAAAATCGAAATACTGTTTATAATTTTTATAAATATTATCATACACATTTCCAAAACTTGACCAGAAATAAGGGGGTTGAGGTGCATGCGAAATTTCACATCTTGGATTCAGTCTCTTTAATTCTTTACAAACTTCACCAATAAATGTCGCTGTTTCAGGAAATTTATCATTAATATGTTCAATATCTAAATCAATATATTTTTCTAATCCTGTACCTTTTACGAAGTTAAATATATCTTGAGCGTATTTTTGTGGGTTATTATAGTAATAACATTCAGGATTACAGAAAGTTAAACTATATGGTACTTGAACCTGTAATGCACCACATATAGAAACTCCAAGTTTAAATGAACTTGTCGTCAGTAATTTTTGATTTTGTGGTGTTAAAGATTTAAATGATTCAATCATCGATCCAGAAATACTTAAAGGCTTTTTATTATCAGGTTGTAAAATGAAAGTTAGTAAAGCGTGAGTTACATTAGCATTATTTAAATCAGATACAATTCGTGGGACATCCGCATCGGAAATCCAGTATCCTAAATACACAACTCTCCTTTGAGAATTCACTGAAGGTTTTACAACCGGAGTAACAGGTACAACTGGATTAACTGGTATTATAGGAGTCATAGGGGTAACTGGGGTAGCTGGAGTAACTGGAGTAACTGATGTAACAGGTGTAACTGGTGTAACTGGAATTGGTGTTGAACTATTGAATGTAAAAGATTTAGGTAAAGTTCCTGTTCCTCCAAAATTTCCATTCAAAATAGAGTTAGGACTCAAAGGATTGACATATGCTTGAGGTGTTAGAATAATTTTATCACCAGAAACAGTGATTTTCATAAAATCACACCATGTTATACTGCAATTTGAAGATGAACAAGAAATATTCCAATTGGAACCATAATTTAAATTTGTATCATTTTGAATTTGTAAAGACGAATTGAATCCTGTAGACCAAACGTCTTTAGTAGCAAAAGATATAAGAACCATTTTATTTTAAAGTAATAAAAAAATAAAATATAATAAAAATAATAATACAATTATTTCATATTTTTTTATTTCTTATATAATAAAAAAAAATAAAATGTCACAACACGATTTGAAAAATAAAGGAATAATAAAAATAAAAAATTGTATGACATCTGTTATAAATATAAAAAAAGGAGAAGGTGATAATTTTGTAAATGTTCTTGATAATTTTTTAAGTAATTATAGGAGTAAAAAAAAGTTGAGTAAGCTGATGTCTGAAATATTTGATATGCTAGATTATGCAGTTATTTTGAACAATAAAACTTCCAGATTTCTGAAAAAAAAAGTCAAAATAGATGACGATGAAAATTATTTGCGTTTCAAAAAAAAAATCAATGAAGGTTCATACGGTGAAATTCATAGTTGTTTATTAAACAAGGTGAATGTTATAGTAAAAAATCCTGTTTACAAAAGAAAGAATAAGGATGATATAAATAGTGATTTCATAAAAGAAAATTTAATTCATATTATGCTCTATTGCTGTCATGATTTGATGAATAAATGCTTTGGTATGTCATCTGTTCCTAGATGTATACCAGAAATTATGAATTTAGTAAAAGCAACTGATAATAAAATGAAAGATGAAAAATTGTTAGTGATAATGGAAAAATTAGATTCAGATGGATTTGACTTTTTTGAAAAAAAACATTCTTATAGATCTGAATTAACTTTCATAGCTTTGGTTGCATATAATTTATATTTTTTACAGACATCATTAAAACAATTTATGCATAGAGATTTACATGGCGGTAATATAATGATAAAAAAATTAAAAAAAGCAAAAAAAGTTGAAATCGTAGTCAATAAAAACAAACTTTTTACATTATATCCAACTTATGAAACATATATCATAGATTTTGGAATGGCATGTTTTGATTTGTCATCTTGTATTGATATTTTAAATATGCCTAAATCTAAGATTTCAAATGCGGGAATTTATGAAAGTAATTATTGTGATAATAGATGTCATGATATGAGATTATTTCTTGCAAGTTTATATTTTTCATACTATGATACGATTACAGATAAATTAAAAGTGTTTCTTTCAAGTTTACTAGATAAATACAATGCAAGTCATTGGCATGATTTTTACTATCAAGTTTTAAAAAAGAAGGATAAAAATTTACATCCTGAAAATATTTTGAAAAGAATTCAAGAAGAATTGAAATAATTTATAATCAATCAATATAAAAATTATATTTCTTAACCATAAAAAAAGGTTAAGAAATAATCAATCACAATATGTTACTAAATTTTTTACATACCATATAAAATTATTATAAAAAAAAGTATTCCTAAAACTACAAAAATAGATAAAATCCATTTTTTCCAAAAAAAACTATATTTTTTACTGATTTTATTTTTTTCATCGTCATCACTATTACCATCTGCAGTTGAACTAAAAGCTAATGGAACTGACGATACACAAACAGGACAGAATTCCTCTTTATTTTTATTTTCTTCCATTTTATTTATATATATGGAGAATAAAAAATAAAAAAAATGATGATAAATAAAATAAAGAATGATTATTAATCATGATAAAACTATATCAATTTTTATTTCGATGATAATTTTAATTATATATTTCAGTTATCATTTGAATATTATAAGCGAAATTCCGTGTGAACAAGATATTACATCAAAAATTTTAGCGAATTTCATCCATACAGATTTTATGCATTTAATTTCCAATTTGTCTGGATTATATTTGATATCTGAATTAGAATATAATATAGGGTCTAAACAATTTTTAAAAATATTTTTTCTTATAACAATGATTTTATCCTTACTAGAATATTCTTTAAAAAACAAATGTTCTATAGGAATTTCGGGAGTTTTATACGGATTAGTTGCATATGAAATGTTTAAGTTTAAACATGTAGATTTAAATATAATTTCAACACTTATAATATTATTTATATTTTCAGGTAAATCAAAAATTTCTCATAAGGGACATTTATTAGGTTTTATATCAGGATTAGCTGTGACAGTTCTGATATAAATCTTTATTTACTAAAAAAATAATTAAAAATTTTATTGCAAAGAGATATTCGTTTACTATTTTTAAAATTATTATTCCATTCCGATATTGAATATTTTGAAGACATAGATAAATTACAGTTAGAACATATCGGTCTTAAATTTTCAATGCATGTACTTCCTCCTCGTGATTCTGGAATGTTATGCCCTACGTGAAAATTAAATACTGTTATTATATTTTTACACCAAACAATATTGCACTTGTAATTAAATTCTTCTCCGTTGTATTTTAGCCATACTTGCTGTCTCAATGCTTTAGGAATTTTTTTCTTTTTATATAATATCGTTTTATTTAACATTTATATTTATTATTAGAATATATATGTTTATATAGTAATTATCTTTTATATAGTAATTATCTTTTATATATCACTTATGACACTTATTATTTTTGTTATGACCGTTTACGTTGCAATTTGAGCAACAATATTTTCTTTTGAAAACTTTATTAGTGTTGGAATTAGATTTATGTTTAGGTTTAGGTTTAGAAACATGTTTTGATTTGAAAATATTTTTCCAGAGTTCAACAAATTTATTGGATTTTTTCAATACAACAATAACTGGGCTAGTCCAAAGTTGATTATCTGGTTGAATGCTTTTTATAAGATAATTATATAAATTATACTGTTCTTTTGTCAAATTTGAAACCTTACCGAATGTTTCAATATTGTCACTACTGTACATGCATAATTCAGAAGTTTCAGGTATAAAATCATGAACACAATCTCTCAAAGAATCTAAATCAAATTCGGACAAAGATTTTATATCTATTTTTTTAGAATTTGATATAAAATGAATTTCAAGCGAATAAGACATTTTTTTCTTGATGAAATTTGATAAAAAAAAATCGAAAAAAATCATTTTTTTAAACTAATATGAAATCTTTAATATTTTTAATACTCGTTTTAGATATTTTTCTCTTTTGATTTTTAGAAGTCGTATAACAAATATTGTTCAAACAATTTTTATCTTCTTTTAATTTGAAAATAAGATTATTCAATGTACTAAATTCTGAAACAATCGCTTTCGCTGTAGTATTACTAATAGACGGTATTTGCATCAAAACTATTTCTATAAAATTTCCAGGTGTTATGTTGGAATTCTTTTTCATTTTTATTACAGAAGTATAATCTTCTTCTGTTTTTTTTCCTTCTACATTATCATTTGAATAGTAGTAAGGTTTTTTATTGTTTTCTTTGATAATTTTATAGGCAGCATTACATAAAACAAAAGATGTTTCTTTGATATCTTTTGTTCTAAATAAGGAAAATCCTTTGAAATAGGATAATGAAAACATTGATGAATAAATCATATCTTTTTCTGCATAGAAATCATTTATATTATCACCTTCAATTAAATATATAATATTGTGATTAGGATGTTCAGAATGTGTTAATCTGAAGCTCTGCTCCTTATACCGTCCATCCTTTATTGAAGATACAAGATCTTGTATTGTTTTCCTTTCAATAAGGAGATGTTGAACATTATTCATATCAGAAATAATAATATCAGCTATTTCTAAATTTTTTGTTTTTAATAGTATGTTATTAAATTTTTTATTTTTACTTATCAACTCCTGACAAGATTTTATCAAAGATTTTTCTCTACAATCAATTATTATCTGCATTTTATATTTAGAATTAGACAAATAATCATCTTCTTCATCTTTAGTTTCATTTATCACTAATTCTTCTTCTTCATCTTTGATAACAATAACTTCTTCTTCTTTAGTTTCATCATTACAACAATTATCTTCATCTTCTTCAATTACGATTTCATATTCATATTCTTCTTCTTCAGACATTGTTTGTATTTATTTTGATTTTATATTTTTAAACCTCATTTAAAAAGTTATTTCAGTAAAATATAAAATATAAAATATAAAATATGACAGAAGATATAATAATAGTTCAAATTTCTTCACCAATTTTTTCAGGATTTAGAATAAAATTTGATAGAAATTTATTTTTATCATTGACTGAAATTGAAATTGTATTTTATTGCAAAGAAAGTATGAAAGATTTTTTTAGTTCAAATAATTTATATGAATTAGCAGAAAAGTGTGATGAACTTAAGCTTCATTTTCACGAGGATATTAGAAATCCAGAAAAAATAGTTTATTTATGTTCACATTTTACAGAAGAATAAAACATGGTTCTTCTACAATATTATTTCTTTTTTTTAAAATTCTCTCGGGAATATATTCTAATAAAACATCACATAAATATTCATAACATTTATTTTTATTATCTTCAAAATGTTCGGATTCTTTATTATCAATTATATTAATTTCTATTGTATCAATAGTTGTTGAAAATTTTTTTGATCTAGTTGCATGATGAATAGCGTCTGCTATATCAGATGGAAATAGATCTTCATCGTCTTTTAATTTATATATAAAATTTTTATTTACGTATACACAAAAATTGTATAAACATATTTCAATCGACAATACATTGTTAATTATCTTTATTTGTTTAAAAGCGTCAGATAATTCTCTTTCTATATATCGATGTTTATTTAAAATTTCTTCAAAAGTAGACACTGTTTTTTTCTGTTCTTGAATGATTTCATCTATATTTTTTAAAGATTTCGAACATAAATTTAGATGTTTGTTCATATTATCAGTTGTTTCTAAACAAAACCAACAAATATTTGTATTTTTAGGACATTTTGACATGAGCATTTTAAATTTAGAAATTCTATTATTTTCTCTTTGAGTTTTTACACTGTGACAATTTGGACAAAGTGCCTGTAAATTTTCTTCACTATCATCATTTGATATTGAATGTGGAATAATATGATCAATTTGAAAAGATGGAGGTAAAAGATTATTACACTTGTAACAAAGATATTTTTGTCGATGCGCAATAATTTTTTTAGTTGCTTCTGTTAATTTTCGACCTTTATTCATAGTTAAATTGTATATAATTACATTTTAATCTTTAAACCGCCTTTTATTTTTTTGTTTACTAGACTAGAATGAAAAACATTTTTATAAAAAATAATTTTTACAATAAATATATAAATGAAATCAAGAACAACAAAATCATCAAAATTGAAAAGAAGTAAATCTATTAAATCATTGAAAAAAAATAAATCTAGGAAATCATCAAAAAAAGTAAAAAGAAATGAATCTAGAAGAAAAATTACAGATGGTAATGAAAATTTTAAAAATGAACTTAAACAAATACTAGAATCATGCGAAAAAGATAATAATTTGTTTCAGTACATTTTGAATATATTTCTTGTTTTTGCTAATGTTAGAACCGGCACTCTTATTGAATATAATAATGTACATAACGAAAAAGAAAGGCAAGAAGCACAAAAAAAAGTAAATGGCTTTATAGATTTTTTAAACAAAAATTCGCATGATAAATTATTATTAGTACAATGCCCTACCTCATTGTATTATCAAATAAAGATAATGAAAAATGATTTTGAATTTTATATCGAAGATGAAAATATAGGAAAAATTTTAAATTTTATGTGCATTGGTCATGATTATGCAAATAATGAAATTGATAGACTCTTAATTAATATAAAAGAAATAAAAACAAATTGTCATATTTATGCAGAATCATGTGAATTTTCTAAAATAGATATTGAAAAAATAAATGATGTATTTACCGAAAGAATAAAAGAATGGAATAATGCTATTAGTGAATATAATTTACCATATAAATTCGAATTTTATATTAAAAAAGATATATCTCAACTCACAAGATTAAATAATATTGATGATAAATCATTTGTTGAAATAAATCGAGATGATTATAAAGAGGATTTATATAATTACTTTCATTCATATTTTCTTCAAGATGAGGATACTGATTATAGTTTTTCCAAATATATCGAAAAATATTCATTATTTAAACTTATTTATATATTAGTAATCAAACATGATATATTCGGTTCTCTATACGAGGGTAAAAATTTAGATGAAATTGAAGAAGTTTCATTAAAACTCTTAGACTTCGATAAAGAGTTGTTGAAAGAATATAATCCTGATGAAAACAATGTTAATCTTGTGATGAATACTGTTAGAAAATATTTTCATGATGATAAAGAATTTATAACGAAATTTAGTGAACAACTTGATGATTATGAAAATATTTATGGAGGAGTAATTTGAAAATAATTTGCTGAAATATCATATTATATTTTGTTTGAAAAAAAAAAAAAAATTTTCATAGTAACAAATAAAAAATGAGTCGTTGTATAAAATCACTTAAAAAAAAAAACAGAAATAAATCCTTTTTTTATAAAAAAAGAAGAACAAGTGTAAAAAAATCTAGATCTCTCCGTCAGAAAAAAAGAAGAAAAAGTGTAAAAAAATCCAGATCTCTCTTCGTAGGAAAAAAAATAAGAAGTACAGAAATTGATGGTATGGAAAAAGGTTCTGATGATTCTATAAAATCATCATCACCGGAAAAAGGTTCTGATGATTCTATAAAATTAACTATATATAGTTTTAATGTTCTCAATCCTGATATTGAAACTGCTTACATGACATTCAAAAGTGTATTTAAGGGAGATCCAAAAATGGTGGACAGTGAAGCAAGTGAAGCAAAGAAACTTGCACATATCGATCTTAAACGTTTCGATGAACGTATGAATATGATTCTTGAAATTATTGATGAGTGGCTTGTTAATAGTAATGCAGTTGTACATCTCCAAGAAGTTTGTGGAAAATTTCTAGAAGTTCTCAAGGCAAAATATGGAACAAGTTTAGCTGCTACTAGTGTTCAAGATTATGTATTTTTTGGTAATCCACGTAATCGCAAACAAGCATTTAAAGATGAACACCGTGTAACTATTGTTGGTAAAAGTATCAAAATTATCACTGCTAGTGACATTGAAATTACTAATAATGATGCTAGAAAGAATTGTTTACATACTATTCTTAGTGTCAATGATCAACTTATTCATAGTTTTAATATCCATTTTCATTGGAGGTCTGAAAAAGAACATTATATTAGTTATGGTAAAATCATGAAATCAATCGCTTGTTGTAAACCATTTTATATCTGTGGTGATTTTAATAAATCTATTAATCATGACGCCATGATAGCTATTAAAAAGGTTATGGGCTGTTCAGCATTACCTTCATCTGATTCTTATACTGGTTCTACAACTTCATCCAAAGATGACGACATTGTTTTATACCCTGAAATGCCAGAATATAAAGTTGCCTTTATTGATAATATACTTTTCGGAAATTGTGATCCTGTAGATAGTGAATTAAGTGCCTTATACAAAGTTCGAGATATGGAAATTTTCTACAATATTAATGAAATTAGAACTAGTATTTTAGGTGAAAAAGAATTTGTTTTCCCAGAAAGACGATTTGTTAGTGACCATGTTCCAGTTAGCTTAACATTACAGTTTAAAAATAAGTGAATAATTAAGACCTTTTTATAAGTACCATTATTCAACTGGATTTGAATTGAAATATATCAAGTATCCGAGAAATCAATATGCATTCCCGAGGGAAATAGAAGAAATATTTTATATTAAATGCTATGATCGGCGCACAATTCGAGTTTTTATACCGATTCAAGTATAAAAATATAGGGTGCTAAGATTTTATTAAATGGTTTAAAGAACTTTTTAATTTTAAGATGAAAAAAACCTTAAAATTAGGGCACTATGATTTTTTTAAAACGCCGATCATAGATTAAATGAACCGATTGTTACCTATCAAATTTCCTAAGAATATAATTTTTGTTACATTTATATTATTAGAATAATATAAAAAAATATTATAAATTAAAAGAAATAATATATAGAACTAAAAATAAAAATGGATTTCGAAAAAGAAAAGGAAATAACCTTAAATGCTATTAAAAATAGCTTAGTTTTAACAGAACCATTTAATCATGCTTTCATTGAAAATATTTTATCCCCAGAATTATACTTTATGTTAATAGAAAGATGTAAAAATTTTAAAAATCCTGAATTGATTCAAGTGAGAAATCAAGATAGTAATAAATTTTTAAATAATAGGTATAATTTTACAAATAGTAAAGATGATATAATACTTATGTTGAAGCAAATTTTTAGTGTTAAGGAAATAAAAATGGAACTTCTTTCAAAATTTTTCATAAATCCAGTATCGTTTATTGATAATATAAAAATTCATGATAAAGAATTTGAAGTCGTATTTACAGAAAAGGATAAATTCCAAAATATTCACGTAGATATTCCTTCTAAATTTTTATCTTTAGTATTTTATTTACCTGAAGTGGCATCCGAAAGCTTAACAGACGATGATATGGAAAAGAATTCGACGGTTTTATACGATGAAACAATGAAACCGTATTATTCAGCTAAGTACAAATCAAATTCAGTTTGTGTTTTTGCTCCGCATTTTTATTCATATCATGGATTTTCAACAACAATAGAAAGAACGGCGATAGTATTATTTTATATAGATGAAAAATTATTGAATGAACATGATGAAAAAATTGCAGAAGCTCACCGAAGAAAAAGAAAAGAAAAAGATTTTGAAACTTTTAAAAATAATATATTTGAAAAATTAAATAAATTTGAATTGATAGAATATAAAAATAAAAATCTGGAAGAAATTATGAAAAGATGTAAAATAAATGCACCGAACGGAAGAGTTTTGAAATAATAAAAAATTATTTTTTTATATATTGTAATGTATATAAAAAATTAAAAGTTGATAGGCTTTATTTAAACTACAACATTTTTTTTTATTTTATAGCCAAAATTTTAAAAACGGAACACATGTGGATATTAAAGTTCAATTCTTGATTTAATGGAGATGTTTTTTAAATGGAATTTTGTTCTCTCATAATTTTTACAATTTTTAGAAATGTTCCTTTTCCTGCATCTCTATCGTATCCGCTATATATCACATCTTTCATATTACTAAAATCTATTTTGATTGGTCTTCCGCAATGATAATCAAAATACGTGTAGTATTTATCAGGCTCAGTATATGGAGGTGGTACAATGTTATTGTATTTAAAAAAAGAAGCGGTTATTGTTGTCTCCCATAACATGCGTAATAATATTCTAATATCTAAATCACTAATGTCTATAGAATCATCCATTTAATATATATATATCATTCAACTAGTTTTTTAAATTATTATAAAATTTTCATTTTACAATTAATGGATTATAGTCGAATTTTTAAAAACGGTAACTAAACATTCAATTCGTAATACCGACTTTCACGGTTTCTTAGACTTCTCTTTAGGTTGTATTTTTACTCTACCATACACTTTATGTTTCGGCACATATAAAACAAATTAATCCCGATATAAATATTGTGATTCGTTATATTCCTAAAGAAATTTTAAATATTTTTTTCGTTTTTTAATTTTTTTTTAATTTTTTTTATAAATAATTTTTGAGCATTTAAAATATTAATATTTTTTAATTCTTCTATTAAATATATATTTATAAATTTTATATTATTAAAAATTTTTATATTTTTAATAATATTATATTCATCTAATAATCCACCACAATCAATTAAAATAAAATTAATTTTATTAAAATATTTATTTTTTAATGATTTATTTATTATAAAAACAGCTTTTTTT
>Ga0214923_10003796_pt1 | contig 18701 bp, 15 predicted proteins | sample LL1510_MetaG_FD_177993 | JGI IMG/M metagenome (GOLD analysis project Ga0214923, IMG submission 177993) | Freshwater microbial communities from Lake Lanier, Atlanta, Georgia, United States - LL-1510 | ecosystem: Environmental > Aquatic > Freshwater > Lake | place: USA: Georgia | collected... | reverse complement strand
AAACCTAACTAGCGTATTAAGGAGCTTGATGTTTGCGGCCAAGCATACGAGCTAGTTTTTCGATAAGTTCTCTAATATAGGCTTTGGCACTGAATTTTTTGACAGGTTTTTCTTCCTTCACGGCCAGTGGCATTCTAGGTTGTGCCTCCACCGCGGTAGGGGAGGGAGCCGCTATAGTTTCGGGCTGGGGATTGGCTGCCATGGCAACTTGTGGGGCTGGCTCGGGTGCTGGAGGAGCGGTAACGGCAACTTGGGGTGGGGTGCTAAATTTGGGTTGGATGTCTGGGAAAAGAATGAGCTTTTGTCCTACCTTCAAGTCTAAGGGATTTGAAATTTGGTTCATGACTGCTATCTCTTTCCAGCTCTTGGGACTGCCTAAATATTTATGCGCTATTCTAGAAAGCCAATCTCCTCTTTTCACTTTGAAACCTCGTCCTTGAACTCCCTCTTCCTTGTAAAAGGAAACCATCGTGGGGTCAGTTGGATTTTTGGGAGAACTATAAAAGACCATTCGACCTGGTGCCCAGGAAAGTCCTCTGGAGACCCAGAGCTGATGAGTCTTATCTGGTGAGCCATAGATTAAGGTCGAGACCGATTCAGGGGTGTCCCCCATTCTTACAAAATAAAAACGGTTGAGAGCTCCTTCTTTTCTTTTTAGAGCCTTCTGAGGAATTCGTGGCACCATGGTCAGTTGGGGGGATGCCAATACTGGTTTGGGTGTAGGGGATGGCGATTGGGGTTGAATCTGAGCGCCCGATTGATTTGAGCCGATTTTCATAGGGGCTGGCTCACTAGAATTCGTTTCCATTTTATCTAATTCCGATTCCATAGAAGCCAGGGAATTAGAATCTGTTGCTAGTGATGATTCTTGGCTCAGCTCCGCGTTATCCAGTGAACCCTCTGAGGGTAGCGAACTTTCCGACTGCAGTGAGCTTGCAACTGGAATTTCAGTGCCGTTATTCCCTTCTGTTTGAGTCGGGGCTTGGGAGGGCTCAATAACCTCTGATGACTGTGCTTCAACTTTTAGCTCAACAGTCGAAGATGCTAATTCCTGGTTTTGGGGAGAGTTAGCGTCTGAAAGTTCGTTTGTTCCAGTTTCCATGGAAGCAGTGGTGTTTGTCTCAGGATTTTCAGTGGAGTTTTCAGCTGAAACCATATTTCCAAAATAATTATCGATATCGTCTTCTTGTCCGGCTTGATGAGCGCAGGACAGAAAAGCAATCATCCCTGCCAGAATGACGGTGGATAGTGAAGGGATAAAAATATCTCGATTAAACATAGGCCTCTCTGTTTCAGTTCCTATGCTGTTCTCATCGGAATATGAGTCTTGGAACCTGAGAGCTGTGCGTTAAGACGGTAAACTGCGGGCGAAGAGGTTGAAACTTCGTTACCCGACAAAGTCATTAATCGTAAAAAGCCAAAAATAGTAATTGAGACTTCTCAATCTCTCCACTTTAACATCCTAAGTTTCCGAAATTATTTTGAGAATATTTTGGAGCGGGTGACGAGGCTCGAACCCGCGACCCTCAGCTTGGGAAGCTGATGCTCTACCAACTGAGCTACACCCGCTCACTAACATCGATCTTTAACTTATCTAAATCCTACCGGCAATATCCAATATTCTTCCAGAAAATAGCTCTGCAATTTGAGCTCTCACAATAACCCAAATTATTCCATATTAGCGCCTTACAGTCGCCGGTCTGGCACCTGTTGGGATTGTGAACCAGAATAGCTCTGCAGTCCTCTGATTCGCAGAAATTATAAGCATCAAAGATAATCGCTTTACAATCTCTAACTGTGCAGAGTCCTGAGTTGCCAAATATAATAGCCTCGCAGTCTCTCGCCGTGGGGAAAATAGGGCTTTGACCTCTAAGCTCTAGTTCATCCTCTGCAGCCATAGCAGCAAGCGATATCATGAACGCCAACAATAGGTGTTTCATATTTTTTATTCCTATTTGAGTACAGCCAAAGCACTTTCGTAGTTGGGCTCATTCGCGATTTCTGAAACCTGCTCTGCATGTAGTACTTTATTGTTTTCATCGAGAACAACGACGGCTCTTGAACAGAGTCCTTTAAGAGGGGAGTCGGCCATTTCAACTTTGTAATCTTTTCCAAACTGACTGCGAAATGTAGATAACGATTCAACATTCGAAATACCTTCAGCACCACAGAATCGTTTCTGAGCAAAGGGCAAATCCGCTGAGATACAGAGCACGACGGTGTTCTTAAGAGCAGCAGCTCGCTCATTAAACTTTCGGATAGAGGTGGCGCAAGTTGGAGTATCGACACTGGGGAAAATATTGAGAACTTTTCGTTTTCCAGCATAAGTGGCTAGAGTCGCCTCTGAGAGATCGAGTTTAGTGAGTTTAAAATCGGGGCCGGTACTTCCTACTTTGGGAAGTTCGCCGATAGTATTGAATGGATTTCCTTTTAAAGTTACTTTGCTCATATTTCTCTCTCCTTTATGTTACTTTAATAGTTTCTAAATGCCTCCCAAAAGCTTTCATCACAAACTTGTGTAGGGGAGCTTGGGAGATAATATAAATGTACCAAGGAAGTCTTGGTACAAAATCATGAATCGAAGCTAAAAGATATTTTTTGTGTTCGACTTGGCGAAACTCCAGCCAGCCTGTGTTGGTCGTTCGAGTTAAAAGTCCCCCCACAATATGAAACTTCTCTCTATCGATATCAATCGACTCTGCAATGTGCTCCAAAATCAAGAGGGGTTTCTCTAAAAACGTGAATCGAAATTCAATTCTTTTGTGCTCATTCGTAGTTTTGATAAAGAGAAAAGCCGGAAAAAAATTAGGCAGCCATCGCATGTACTCAGTAGCAATCCAGTGACAGTCTTTAGCAACTGAAGGCAATCTTTGAATCGATCTGACACTATCCTCAGTCTGCGTTTTTCTCACCGGCTTCGTGATTTTTACAGTGATATCTCTTTTCATCGTCTCTTGGAGCATCATCGTAAACTTCGGATATTTGATGACTCCTGCAATCTCTTTGGGTGGCTGTAGTTGGGGGAGATCACAGAGAAGGCTATCAATGAGAGGTGAGACCAATTCATAAGAAGAACTTCCAAAGATCGATACCCAAAGTTTAGAAAAACCAGTCGAAGCGATGGGTACGGGTAACATACGCCTTTTTAAACCAAAAACTTGAGCCGCTTGGCGAAGAATCGCTTCGTAGGTTAAGCTCTCCCCGTTCACGACATTTAATGTTTTTCCTTTGAGTGAATCATTTTCAATCGATTCAGCAATGACACTTAAAATATCGTCGATAAAAACGGCTTGAGTGGCGCTTTGAGTCCATTTGGGTAAGATCATCCAAGGAAGTTTTTTGACAAGCGATCTTAAAATTTCAAAAGAGGATCCCCCGGGCCCCACGACCATCCCTGCGCGCAGCACAGTGACAGGAATCCCAGAGTCTTTAAGAACATCCTCTACCTCTTGTCGGCTTTGGAGATGAGGGCTGATATAGCCCTCAGGAACTAAGCCTCCTAAATAGATAATCTGTTTGACGTTGTTTTTTTTACAGGCTCTTGAAAAATTATCAGCCAAAAGAAGATCTGTATCGTGAAAGTCACCTTGAAAAAGTCTGGAAGAGGGCATCATTGAGTGGACGAGATAAATCGCAACATCAATATCTTTAAGAGCTTCAACCGTACTTGAAGTTGAAAATAGCTCTGTCTGTTTCCATTCCACTTGAGGGTTTTCGCTTTTTCGAGCGCTACGTCCTAGGGCTCGGATCGAGTATTTTTTTGAAAGTTGGGGAATGAGGTTGGAACCGACAAAACCGGCAGCCCCTGCAATAGCGATTTTTTTCATAGTAGAACAAAATACCATTAAACTAAGAGTTCGGGTATTTTTAGGCTATGAAACGGTCAAAAGCTATTGAATCGATTAATCGACGCGGAGCTCTTTTGGTTTTCCCAATACAAAACCAGAAGGAGCCCCCTTCTCTTTGGGGTGAGATATTTCCTAGAAGCCAAATGCGATGGGAGTGGGATGATTCAGGGGACAGTCGAGTCGCAGATCTATGGCATTTAAGAGAAGAACTGTCTAGATCGGGGAAAGTTGTTTACTCCAAATGGTACCGAGGCAGGGCGACTTTCTTCTCGAGAGAGGTTTTTATTTGTGTGTTAGCCCTACTAGGAAAAACTCATGGGCTTCCCAAAGGATGTCTATCCATACTTCAAGCATTAGAAGAGGAATCTCCGCTTTCAACGAAAGCTTTAAAGAAAAGAGCTCGACTTCAAGGTCAGGCCCTAGAGGGGACCTATCATAAAGCATTAAAACCACTTTGGACTCGGGGTTTGATAGTAGGCTACGGAGAGGTTGACGAAGGAGCTTTCCCCTCGTTGGCGATAGGCTCCACCCAACTCCTATTTGAAAATCTGTGGGAAGAGGCGAAATCGTTGGATTCAGGGGTTGCTTTAAAGCGAGTAGAGAAGCTCTTAAAGGCTAATTCTTTGTTTCTGAAGGAGCTTAAGAAACAGCTGAAATTACTAGGAGAAGTTAAGGCCGAAATTAAAGGAAAGAAAGTGGTCCGAGGGAAAGACCTCTATTTGGACTAAACCTTGACCTCGATCCCCCTTTTTGAGTATAAGCTCTCTACATTATGGTCAAAACCGCTCAGGTTCTAGGTATCATTCCCGCAAGAGCGCATTCGACCCGGTTCCCCTTTAAAATTTTAACTCCGATTTTAGGCAAACCGATGATTCAGTACGTCTGGGAAGCGGCTAAAGCTTCCCGCTCGTTAAGCGAAGTCATTGTCGCCACAGATCATCCCGATATCTTTAAATGCGTTAAGGCCTTTGGTGGAGAAGCTATTATGACTCCTAGTGAGTTACCCAGTGGGAGCGATAGAGTGGCTTTTGTTGCGAAAGATAGACAGGGAGAGATCATTGTTAATTTGCAAGGGGATGAACCCCTATTAAAGCCAGAATTTATCGATCAATTGGTTGATACTTTAATCAACTATCCTAATAGCCAACTATCAACGTTGGCAGTTCAGCGAAAAAATAGTGAAGAATGGGTAAATCCTAACTGTGTCAAAGTAGTTTTTGACGATCGGGGCAAAGCTCTTTATTTTTCAAGAAGCCCTTTAGCGAGTTTTAAATCCGGAGAGTTTTTTAAACATATAGGCATTTACGCTTATCGTCGAGAATCCCTGTTTGAATTTTGTCAGCTCCCTCCCTCCTCTTTAGAGGTCACCGAGAAACTTGAGCAGTTGAGAGCCCTTCAACACGGAATGGCGATTCAGGTCTGTGTCGTAAACCAAGATACGATTGCGGTCGATGTGCCGCAAGACGTTTCTAAAGTCGAAGATTATTTAAAGAAAAGAGAATTGAGTCGCGGTAAAATGTCGACAGGGGAGTCTTCATGAAAACAAAATATATTTTCGTCTCGGGCGGAGTTCTTTCCTCGGTGGGCAAAGGGTTAGCCTCGGCTGCCATGGCGGCTCTTCTTGAGAGTCGTGGTTTAAAAGTCACCCTGATGAAGATGGATCCTTACCTTAATGTGGATCCGGGCACGATGAATCCTTTCCAGCACGGTGAAGTTTTTGTGACGGAGGATGGTGCTGAAACCGATTTGGACTTAGGACACTACGAACGGTTTACGAGTATCAATTTACAAAGAGAAAATAGTGTTTCCGCAGGCCAGGTTTATGAAACCGTCATCGCTAAAGAGCGTCGTGGGGAGTATCTTGGTGGAACAGTTCAAGTGATTCCGCACATCACAGACGAAATTAAAGATAGAATTAAAAAAGTCGCTAAAGGCAAAGAGGTTTGCATTGTTGAGATTGGTGGAACCGTGGGCGACATCGAATCCCTTCCTTTCCTAGAAGCGATTCGACAATTTCGGTTTGATATGGGGGAAGAGAACGTCATTTTTATCCACCTGACGTTAGTTCCTTACTTAGGAATGTCGGGTGAACTTAAAACGAAACCTACTCAACATAGTGTACAAAAGCTGAGAGAGATCGGTATCCAGCCCGATTTTCTCTTGTGCAGAACAGACAGAATTCTTCCTCCGGACATTCGGTCTAAAATCGCTCTTTTCTGTAACATCAAAGCTGAGAATGTGATCACAGCGAAAGATGTTTCGAATATTTATGAAGTTCCGTTAGTGTTTTACGAACAGGGTTTAGATGAAAAAATTTGTGGGCGACTGAAGCTTAAGGCCAAGTCTAAGGGTTTAAGTAAGTGGGCTAAGATATCTGAAACTTTGGCTTCACCTAAAAATGGGACTGTGGAGATTGGAATCGTCGGAAAATACGTTGATTTGACGGAGTCGTATAAAAGTGTCAGCGAAGCTTTGGGGCATGGAGCCATCGCTAACCAAGTGAAAGTCAGTCTGAAATACATAGATTCGGAAAAACTCGAAAGCTCGGATGTGGAGTCGGAACTCGCTGGGCTTTCTGGAATTCTTGTTCCGGGGGGATTTGGGAATCGTGGTGTCGAGGGTAAAATCAAAGCGATTCAATACGCAAGAACTCATAAGATCCCTTACTTTGGAATCTGCATTGGATTGCAACTCGCTGTGATTGAATATGCTCGCCATGTTTGTGGTTTAAGTAAAGCCACTAGCCGCGAGTTTTCTAACACAGGTGAATTTGTTATCGATTTGATGGAAGATCAACGTCGAGTTCAGCGGCTTGGGGGAAGCATGAGGCTGGGCGCTTACCAATGCAAACTGACTCCCAAAACACTGGCCTTCGAGACCTATGGTATGTTGGAAATTTCCGAGCGCCATCGACATCGATATGAACTCAACAATCACTACAGGAAAACACTCACTGACCATGGCTTAGTGTTGTCTGGGGTCAATAATGAGCTCAATTTAGTGGAGATGGTAGAAATTAAGGATCATCCTTGGTTTCTAACTTGCCAGTTTCATCCTGAGTTTAAATCTAAACCTTTTGAGCCTCATCCGTTGTTTGTGGGGTTTGTAAAAGCCTCTTTGAAAAATAAACTTCAGTTAAAAAAAATGGATAGAAAAGTGAGTCCTAAAACTAGTTCGTTAAGTTCTGGAAAGCTTGCGAAGGGCCGGACCGCTGAGTACCGATAGGTTTTTAAATGCAGAAATAAAAAAGCCTGCTTACTCTGAAGTAAGCAGGCTTTTTGTTATTAATAATTAACCTTGTTTGACAGCGCGGTCGATCTTCTCTTTGAATTTTTCAAAGGGTTGAGCACCTTGTAACAGAACTCCATTGATTAGGAATGAAGGAGTCGCTGCAATTCCAACTTTCTCTGCTTCTGAACGACTCTTTTCGAGATCTGCCATATACTTTTTACTGTCATAGCACTCGGTGAATTTAGAGACATCCAGGCCTACCGTTTTTGCATATTCTTTCAAGTCTTTGTCTTCGAGTTTTTGTTGGTTTTCAAACAGGGTGTTATGCATTTGCCAAAACTTACCCTGCTCATTAGCGCAACGAGCTGCTAAGCTAGCAGGTAGAGCTCGGTTGTGGTTGGGTAGAGGCATATCTCGAAATACAATGCGAACCTTGTTTTCTCCATACTCTTTTTTGATGCGGTCGATTGTGGGCACCGCTCGTGAGCAAAATGGGCATTGAAAATCTGAAAATTCTACGATGGTGACGGGAGCCTTGGCATCACCCCAAGAAGGATAGCCTTCCGTGCTTACGGCTAATTTGGGGGATTCTGGTTCTTTCACGAGAATTTTAACTTTAGCTCCTTCGCGAAGTTTTTCTACATAGGCTTGCCGTTTTTCAAATTTCTGACGATATTTTAAGTATTCTTTAACATCATCTTTTTTGATTCTAGGATCTTTTAAGCTTAGATTTTTGGAGGCTAAAAATGCTTCAACGTCTTTGTCTGTAACTTCCGCAACTGCACCGCCTGCTTTTTGATCCAGGAGTTGTTCGATAGGCAAATTTGATTTTTTAGCTTCATCATCTAATAATCTTTGCTCAACGAATTCTCTGATAGCTTGTTCTTTAGTCCGATAGACTTCTTCCTCTAGGTCGAATAGACGAGTTTTAACTTGGTTGAAAACTTCAGAGGCACGAACCGATTTGCCATTGTATTCAGCAACTACGGGATTTTCTCCTGATGAACCCGTTTTTCCTGAGAAGAACATTCCGGCTAAAATTCCTACGACAATACCAACCACTACACAAAGGGAGTAGACAGTAATGTTGCCTCGGTTGTTGATTTTAAATGAATATCCAGACTTGTTTTGTTTAAACATGTGGGTCTCCTGAAAGAAAAGTCTTTAAAAAGTACGCTTCAGAGTACCTGACTTAATCTAAAACTGAAATGGTTTTTTATGCTCGCAGCAACAAGGTATGCCACAGAGTCCCAAGACCGAGGTTCTGATAAGTTTTCATTGAGACAAGTGCTCACCCCTGTGGAAACTCCACAAGGATTGATGCCTTCGAAAAATGGGGACTGGTTTGTTAAGTATAAAGCCATTCCGTGTGAGGAAACTGATTTTTCAAAAGCTAAACCAAAAGAAGCCAGTTTCTTTTCATTAATATAGATTCCAAAAGGCTCTCCTTCGCGCACTGGGAGAGATTCTAGATTCTCGATCGCTTTAACGACGGCTTTTCTAAAATCATTTAAAAAAGCTCTGACAGATTTGGAAGAATAACCCCAACTGGGCAAATGAATAATGGGGTAGATCAGGATCTGGCCCGGGCCATGAAAAGTCCATTTGCCACCTCGGCTTACACAAGTGACTTTAACTTGGTGTTGTCGAATTTGCGCTTCCGTCCATCGTAAATCTTTAGGATCGGAATTGCGCCCATGAGTGAAAGTGGGTTTCGGTTCTGAAATTAAAAGGTAGGCCTTTGACTTATCATTCTGAACTTCTCTGACAAGCGCGACTTGTAATGCCTCTAGCTCGTCCCAAACCACATCTCGACGGACAACAGTTTCCCAATTCATGAAATTGCTCATAACATGAGCTTTGAGTCACCGCTAGTTCAGAATGGCATTAGTGGGGGGGAGAGTAAATTTCAACCCGATCCTGCTCTTTAAAGCCCGATCCGGCATGGATAACTGCAACAGATCCATCGTTTCCAAAGTAGTCGACGACTTTCAAAATTCCCTTGAATCGTCCCGGGGCCATACCGAGGAATTGTTGAGATTCATCGTCGACTATAGGCTGGCTAGGACCAAAAACCTTCAAGAGCTGTCCCTGATTAAGGCCGGTGGGTTCTCCCGCATTGATGTAAAAGCGATTGATCTCAATTTTAACAATCTTACCAAACCAGGAAATTCGTTTTGCATATTGCGAAAAAAGAGGCCCGACTTTATCCACGGCTTTAGAAACGGCTCCTTGGGCTCGGTTTGCATCAAAACTTTCAATGGTTCTGCTAGCTAAAAATCGAGTGTGTTCCTCAGTGACCTCAGCAGTTGAATCTTTGGAAATTAATAATTTTTCATTGGTAGCGTCATGGAGTTGGAACTTAACTTTCGCAGTGACTGTGTTGTAACGTGTTCGAAATAGCCCAATCTCGTCTCCTTTTTCCTCTATCCTAACATCTTCAACCGTCCCAGTGACGATGGCTGAGGCACCTCGGGCTCTGGCTCGGTCAAAGACCTCTTTCATGTTGTATTTTCCATCCTCAAAAACAATAGATTGGTCTGAATTGAGCTCGTCCTGGGGAATAATGACAAAATCGGGAAGTCGACTGATATTGTCTTGAACGGCCGTCGCCGCATACTCACCTAACTCTTTGCCACCATATTGAGTTTTATTGTGAAAATTGAGGACCACAATCTTTTTTCTAAGTGAATTTTTTAGTGATTCATTGATCTCCCAGGAGTATCTGGGAGGATCTTCTTTTTTTTCTGCTTGAGCTTTATCATCTGAATCTGATTTAGCTTCGGAGCTAGAGCCAAAAGGATTTAGACTGGCGCATCTGGTCAAGAAAAACAAAATTAAAACGTAGGAGGCAAGGTGTTGTTTGCGCATAAGGACACTCTGTTTTGGGATTATTTAAAGAGGACAAAAGCTATCAACAAAAGTATCTCATGTCTGATAAATGGCCGCAATATGCGGATTCTACAAGGTGACGCAACGCCCTTAAAAACGTTTATCGGTTTAGTTTAAGAACGAGAGTGGTGCTGTCTGCTTTAGAAACTTGGGTTTTCAGACCTGGAATGACGGTGCTCTGAATTCTCTCTCCCAACTCCTCAATGGCCAGAGCTGACTTTAGTTCATATTCGGCAGATTTATTGGCTGCTTTTTTAAAAATTAAACCGTTCCCACCCATCCCACGGTTTAATTCCGCTTCAGCAATTTTTAAAGTTCTGTAGGAGTCCACATTTTCGATAACGATTTTAAATGAATTTTCGTGAATTGAGCCTTCGGAAAATACATTTTCAAGCTCGGTCTGAAACTGTTGGAATATGGGCAATAAGGATTTTTTAAGAATTTCTGTATTATTCAATTCTCTCCAGGCGTTTAAAAGGTCGTCCCCTACAACAAAAGCTAAATTGCTATTTTCATTGTTGTAAACAAAGATATCAATTCTGGGATTTGGACAACCCGGGCAGGTTGAAAAAGTTTCCCAAACGACCAAGCTACTCCCTTTTTGACTCGCTGACCTAGTCAGTCGTTGAATGTCGGCGCTGCGGGTAGGTGGAGAATCGAAACCTAAAGAAGAATCTAAAGGGGAAAGTTGAGTGTTAAGTTTTTTGAATTGAAATTGAGTCAATTGGTAGAGAAGCTGGGCAATCGAAGAGTCTTTGATCTTATTAGAAGTTTCATTTGGAGTAATATTTAGTCCCGGCAAATTTGAGGACAAGATAAAAAGTGGCTTAATTTGGCTGGATGCTTTCGACTTAGAATCGATAAGTCGAACCCATCTTTTGAGTGCATCTCCATCGAGATGCCCAGACAGTTCTAAACCCCCGGAGGAGGCAGAGTTTCGTCCCACTTTGTAGTCTAGAATATATTTCTCTGCAAATTCTGGGGTAATATGCTTGTCGAACTGCGTATAGCGGGGACCTAAATAAGTTTGAAGCCAATTTGAGACCGCTAAATATTTTAAATCGTTGATCAGGTTAGATTCATGGTCTTCATTTTCAGCCGAGAGTTCGGTGGGCTTAGAGGACGCTTGGGGTGTCGCAAGAGAGGAAGAGGAAACTTTAAAAGGAACCCCTTCGGCAAAAGCTAGTTTGGTCAGAAAAAAAACGAATAGAAAAAATCTACCGATATTCAATTCTAATCCCTTCCTCTTTAGTAATGGTTTTAATAAAGCTTATCGTGTCTCGATTTAGAGGGATAGTCTCTTTCATGCGAAGCACCGCTTCAGAGCGTTTGGTAGTCTCCATGTGTAGAAATAACGGGCACCCATTCTTATCAGCTACGGCTTTAATATAGTTCTGGAGTTTAGTTAATATTTCTGGATTAAGTCGAGAGTCTTTCTCAACTTTGAAATGCAAATGGATCTCTTTAGCCATGGCTTCATAGGCGTGACAAAGAGGAAGGATTTTTGCGTGACTTTTTTTAGATAAAATCAGCTTTGTTCCACCTTCATTTGATTCCACTTGCCCTTTAATCCATATAGGCTCACCTGCTTTTAATAAAGATTCATTTTCTAGATAAATATCCGAGAAAGCTACCGTATCAATTTGACCTGTTTTATCCTCCAGGGTCAAAAAAGCCATTCTATCTCCGCGCTTGGTAATAATTTCTCTCAGCGATACGATTTCAGCTCCAATGAAAACTTCTTTTGCACTGTTTGAAGTTAAGCAATTAGCAATGGTTGAAGTGGTATAACGCTCCAGCTCCTCTGTGAAGTCATCCAGCGGATGGCCTGAAACAAAAAAACCAATAGTTTCTTTTTCTAGTTTTAGTTCATAGAGCCTCGGCCAAGGTGCCTCTTCGGGATAAGAGACTTTTCTTTGCGAGAAAGTTGAATCCTCCTCTAGCCCAAAAAGGTCGGAGAAAGAGGGTTGAAGATCATCGCGAGTTTTTTGAAGGGCTGAACCCATCCCGAGTGCTTCATCGATAGCTTTGAATAGTGAAGCCCTGTGAACTTTAAAACTGTCTAAAGCCCCAGCTTTCACGAAAGCTTCTAATACTCTTTTGTTTACAGTTCTCGTGTTGCATCGAGCGCAGAGATCAAAGAGATCAGTGAAAGGGCCACCTTTTTTTCTAGCCTCTAGCACAGAATCTATTGCAATTTGACCCACTCCTTTAATGGCCCCTAAACCAAAGCGGATCTGATTCGAGGAAAGAACGGTGAAATCGGTGTCACTTTCATTGATATCTGGTGGAAGAACATCAATTTGGTGTCTTTTTGCATCGGCAATATATTTGGTGATCTTATCCGTGTTTTCACGTTCAGTAGAAAGTAGAGTTGCAAAAAATTCGACAGGATAATGAGCTTTTAAGTAGGCTGTTTGACATGTAATGACTGAATAAGCAGCAGCATGGGACTTATTAAATCCATAGCCCGCAAAATTGGCCATGAGATCAAAAAGTTTTTCAGCTTTGACAGGATCGTGATTGTTCTTTTTAGCCCCTTCAAGAAAAATGGCTTTTTGCTTGGCCATTTCCTCGGGCTTCTTTTTTCCCATGGCTCTTCGAAGGAGATCAGCGCCTCCCGCAGTATAGCTTGCTAGTTTCATCGCAATTTGTTGGACCTGCTCCTGATAAACCATGATTCCGTAAGTCTCTTGCAAGATAGGTCTTAGCTCTTCGAATTCATATTGAATAGGAATCGTTCCGTGTTTGCGCCCGATGAAGTCGTCGAGCATTACCATGGGACCCGGACGGTAGAGCGAAATAATAGCTACTATGTCTGCAAAACAGTCGGGGCGGGCTTTTTTCAGGAGGTCTTGCATCCCCGAACTTTCCAATTGGAAAATACCGAAAGTATCTCCTTTAGAAAGCATTTCGTACATTTTTTTGTCTGCAAGATTGAGTCGAGTTAATTTGAATGACTCCGTGGGGTATCGAGAATTTACTAGCCGCTCAGCGGACTGTAAAAAAGTCAGTGTTTTCAAACCCAAGAAGTCGAATTTGATAAGGCCAATTTCCTCAGCCTTTTTCATGTCAAACTGAATCACCAATTCATCATTTTTACCTCGGTAAAGCGGACAGTGCTCTACCATTGGGCGATTTGAGATCACGAGACCCGCTGCATGGATAGATGCATGTCTTGCGAGTCCTTCCAAGGAGCGGCAAACGGAAAATAAGTGGTGAATTTTGGGATCACTTGAAGTGAGGTCTCTGAGTCTTGATTCCTGCTCGAAAGCTTTGTCGAGTGTAATATTGAGAGTTTCAGGCACTAGCTTTGCAATTTTATCCACTTCGCTTACAGGCATTCCAAAGGCTCGGCCTACATCTCGGATGACACCTCTGGCTTGTAATTTTCCGTAAGTGATAATTTGAGCAACGCATTCTTTCCCATATTTATCCACTACGTACTTAATAATTTGATCCCTTTTGTCCATGCAAAAGTCGACATCGAAATCGGGAAGAGACACTCTTTCTGGATTTAAGAAACGCTCAAAGAGTAGCCCGTGTTCTAGAGGGTCGAGTTCCGTGATTCTCAAGCAGTAAGCGACTAAACTTCCAGCACCCGATCCCCGACCAGGACCTACCGGAATTCCATTGTCTTTGGCATGGCCAATAAAATCTGAAACGATTAAGAAGTAACCGGTGAAACCCATCGAGGTGATAACGTTCAATTCTTTATCAAGTCGGTCCTCGTATTTTTTTCTTTGATCCGCTGTTAATGTTTTTCCATCAACTTCTTCTTTTTCAAAAAGAATTCGGTCTAAACCCGATTTAGCAGAATCTATGAGGAACTGTTCAGCCGTTTTTCCCTCGGGGGGTTCAAATTTAGGGAAATGATAAATCTTTTTCCCCTTTTCATCATCGAACTTGAACTCAAAAGAGCATTGCTCAGCAATTTTCATCGTGTTGGCGATAGCCTCAGGACAGTGGGAGAATTCCTCTTTCATTATCGCTTGGGGCTTGAAATAGAATTCATCACTCGTAATATTTTGGGAAGAAGGGTCTTCCAGAGTTCGTCCTGTTTGAATGGCTAACAAAACTTCCTGAGCAAAAGCCTCTTCTTTTTTTAAGTAGTGGCAGTCTGCCGTGGCGATGAGAGGAATTCCCAATTCTTTGTAAAGTTCTTGGAATCGTTGATTAACCAACATTTGTTGGGGAACTCCATTTTGTTGGAGTTCTAAGTAAAAGTTTCCTTTAAAGAGATCTCGGTAGAAAATTGCAGCTTCTCGGGCGCGGTCCATGTCCCCGATAAGGCAGAGATTAGAAACCTCGCCTTTTAGACAAGCCGAAGTTGCAATAAGTCCTTCACTGTGTTCTTTGAGAATATCTTTGTCGATTCTGGGTTTGTAGTAAAAACCCTCTAAGAAGCCGCTACTTACAAGTCTGCAAAGATTCTGATAGCCCACTTCATTCTGGACCAAAAGAATTAAGTGGTTCATTCCTGAGCGGCTAGTCGCATAAGGAGCCACCTCTTCATCACCACTCGTATTATTACCTCTAAGAAAGCGATTTCCTGGAGCTAAATAAACTTCACAACCCACAATCGGTTTTAAGCCATATTTTTTGGCGTAAAGATAAAAATCCAGGGCTCCGAACATGTTTCCATGATCAGTCAGAGCTAATGCCGACATTTTATCTTCAGCTGCGGCTTTAACTAGATCTTCAATTCGAATGGTGCTGTCCAACAAACTGTAGTTGGAGTGCACGTGTAAATGAGTGAACTCAGAAGACATTAGCTATTTAGTATCCCCAAAATAAAAACCTACTGAATTAAAGTTCCCACACGTTCTTTTCGAATCCATGCTTCACCATTTAAGTAATGCGGGAAGAAGACAAAAAATTCTTTGATGTAGTAATAGATTCTTTCTCCGGTTGAGAGATTTGTTGAAGTCATACTTTCTTTAACCAAAGGATCCCAGCTGGAATACCAAATAAACATGGCTTTCCCTTTTAAATTTTCCATAGGTACAAACCCCCACGCTCGGCTGTCGTAGCTTTGATCTCGGTTGTCGCCCACCGCAAATAGATAGCCCTCTGGGATCTGAATTTCATCCATATATCTCGTAGAGGCTTGTGAATTTTCATTGATTAAAATGACGTAGTGTTTCACTTCACCTAATTGCTCAACAAAAAGAGTTTTATGATCTTTCATATCAATGTCGTACATCACATCACGATTAGGAAAGACTGACTTCTTGACCTCTTGGCCATTGACGAAAAGGACCCCGTCCCTGAAAGCAATTTTGTCTCCTGGAAGCCCGATGGCCCTTTTGACATAAGTGATCTCTGGAGTTCTAGGCGCTTGAAAAAGAATAACGTCGCCACGTTTGACACTGCCAGTTTTAAATAAAATCATGTCTGTCATGGGGATTCTAAGATCGTAAGCACATTTAAGAGCGTAAAGACGATCCCCGGTTTTTAGCGTGGGTTCCATAGAGCCTGTGGGAACTACATAGGGTTCGACGACACTCCATCGCAAAGCAAATAAAGCGGCCAACATCAAAATGAGCTGTGTGTTTTGTTTAATAAACCCCATAAATCATGACTCTCTTTCAACAGATTACAAACGACACTTGAAGCCATCCGGCATGATAGGGGACAGTGGTTAGGATTTCAAGAAAGTAAGATGGGTTTTATGCGAAGCGTTATGGTTTGGGTTTAGAGTCGCGTATTTGAAGCTAAAGTTGGGTCAGTTCTCTAAAAATTAACGCGGAATCCTGCGGTGGCGTAGCTGCTTCCCAAATCGAACATGCTGCCATCGCTCAGATTAATCTTTTTCGGAACTAAGTAGTGGTAAGTTCCCTCGAAGCCGAAACTCACTTCTCGACCTACGATAAAATCAATACCGATTCCAACATTCAGACCGATGGTGGTGACAAAGGTGTCGCTACCCGCAGTCACGATTTTGGTTGCGTCAAATGAAACATCATTGAAGTTAAAGGAACCTTCAAACTTCAAAAAGGGAACAAATCGGCTCACTGGAAAAGAGGCCTGAGTGCCAATATTAATAGATGATACCGAAAGTTTACCAGAGGCAGCTCCTGATTTGTGATAAGAAGATGCTCGTTGCGTGCTAACTCTCAGAGCAAAAGGAGCAATAGCTTCCCAAGTGAAATGTAATCCAACCATGGTCGCATTGGAGAAGCTTTTTTGAAAATCACCGAATGGAACCATTAACCCTACATCCACCCCTAATCGGCGCTCAAGTTTCGAGTAGTGATCTAAATCTTCGGCGTTGTTTCCACTTGCGAGTTTCCGCGAGGGCCCTGTTTCGTTTCTTTGTCCGTTTTGCATATTTCCTGGCATTTTAGGATACAAGGAATCTAAAGCTTCGCTGTCGGGCTGAACTTTTCTCAACATGGGCCGATCGTGTTCCGCTCTTAGAGCTTGCGAAAAGAATAGAGAGGTTAAAGTTAGGATTCCAACGAAGACTTGATTGATATTATTTTTCATAATTAATTCATCGGAATGGGAGGACTTTTCTTGAGAACGGAAATGTGAAGAAACTGAATTAATTTGAGGGTGAACTTAATTCCTTGGGTTCTATTAGGGGTTTGGAGTGGTAGTCTCCACGCGAAAGCCATTTTTCAATGAAACAGTACAAGATAATGAAAAGGTATCTTGAGCCCATTTCCTTAATTTTAAGCTTGGATTCCCCTGTTTTTCGATTGATCCAAGTGTTCGGCAACACGGTGTAGCTAAAACCCCGAACGATAGCTTTCAAAGGGAGTTCAACAGTTAAGTTGAAATGGGGGCTCAAAATAGGTTCTACGCCTCGAATCGTCTCTTTTGAGTAAAGTTTGAATGCATTGGTCACATCGTTGTAACGAATTCCAAACAGCACTTGAATCAAATGATTTACTAAGCGATTTAAAACGAGCTTAAAAGCAGGATAATCCACTACTTTTGATTCCTTGTCCCACCTCGAGCCAAATACACAGTCTACTTTTTCAGACAGCATCGTGCGATAAAAGCGCACTAAATCGCTTGGGGTGTCTGAGGCATCTGCCATATAAACTGCCACGGCATCCCCAGTAAAATGACTTAAGCCGCAGCGAACTGCATAGCCAAACCCATTGGGTGGGGAGTTTCTGAACCACCGCAATTCACTTATTTCAAAAGAGAGTTTTCTTAAAATGTCAGGAGTTTGATCGGTCGAATTGTCGTCGATGACAATAATTTCATGCGGTATCGACTGAGATTTTAGATGTTTTGAAAGCTCAATGACTGTAGATGCAATACAGCCCTCTTCGTTATGTGCTGGTATGACAACGGAAAGTTTCATGCAGCCTTCTTAGAAATTGATTCAACGTTCGAGTTAACCATCTCTTGTAAAATCGTATCAATGTCGTAGCGATAGGACCAACTTGGATAATCTTTTTGAAACTTTCTAACATCACTTATCCACCAAATATGGTCACCCGAGCGATTCTGATCTAAGAGTTGATATTTAAAAGAGCGGTGAGTGAGTTTCTGAATTTTTTCAATAGCCTCTAGAACGGAACAGTTGCTTTGACGACTGCCTCCCATGTTATAGACCGCACCCACTTTTGGTTTTTGGGAAAAATGCCAAAATGCATTTACAAGATCGTATGAGTGAATGTTGTCCCGAACCTGCTTTCCTTTATACCCATAAATATTGTAGGGTTTTCCACTAACCCCGCAATGGACTAGGTAGGCTAAAAAGCCATGGAGTTCAGCTCCTGAGTGCATAGGACCGGTTAAACATCCCCCTCGAAAAACGCCTGTTTTCACTCCGAAATAACGGCCATATTCTTGTACTAAAATGTCCGCAGCAACTTTACTCGCTCCAAATAAGCTGTGTTTAGAGTTGTCAATCGACATTGATTCATCAATACCGAATTCAAAATAAGGATGTTTAGGGTCTAGCTCCCATCTGAGTTTTGTTTCTACCAAGGGAAGATGATTAGGAGTGTCTCCATAAACCTTATTGGTTGATGTGAATATAAATGTAGCTTCAGGACAGAATTGCCTTGTGGCTTCAAGAAGAACTAAAGTTCCATTTGCATTGACTGTGAAGTCGGTAAAAGGCTCTCGTGCTGCCCAATCATGGCTGGGCTGAGCTGCTGTGTGGATCACAAGACTAATCCTAGAGCCATATTTTTTGAAAAGCTTGAAAATCTCGTCCTGATTTCTGATATCAATAGAGAGGGAGGAAAAGTTTTTTAAGTTTTTAGCGAGGCGTTGTGCATTCCAAACTGTGGAACTGTCTTTGCCAAAAAAATAGCTTCTTAAGTCATTGTCAATGCCAATGACTTGAAAGCCCTTGTCGTGAAAAAACTGACTGGATTCACTTCCAATAAGCCCTGAAGAACCCGTGATAATCGCAATGGACATAAAACTCCTTATTTAACTTTTAAACAAAAGAATTTTTGAGCAAACTTTCGTTTCGGCTTAACCAGTTTCTAATATCGAGCACTAAATTTTTGATTGTTTTTTTAGGAGCCCAATCAAATGCGGCTTTTACTTTTGAATAATCGGTAACGTACCAAGGAATATCTACTGGGGCGGAATCTTTTTCACTTCCTATCGCAATGGCATTCCCAGTGGCCTCTTGGCAGAGGTGAGTAAGCTCTAAAAGAGAGGTTGAGCATTCGATTCCTCCACCCACGTTGTAGGATTCACCGAGATGCTTGTGTTTCGATTCTAACTGTTTATCAATGAGCGCAA
>Ga0214923_10003795_pt1 | contig 18706 bp, 14 predicted proteins | sample LL1510_MetaG_FD_177993 | JGI IMG/M metagenome (GOLD analysis project Ga0214923, IMG submission 177993) | Freshwater microbial communities from Lake Lanier, Atlanta, Georgia, United States - LL-1510 | ecosystem: Environmental > Aquatic > Freshwater > Lake | place: USA: Georgia | collected... | reverse complement strand
TTATATCCTTATAAAAATAATCGTAATAGTTATGATTCGGTGGATATTATTGTAAGCGACACGTATGAACTTTATAATATTAAAACAATTGAGAAATTTAAATTTGCAATAAAGCCTGAATACGTCGGGAGGTGTTTGCTTTCATGGGTATGTTCACATATTAGAATATTTAAAAAAAATGAATAAAATACCAACTGTTGTATTGACACCATATTTAGATTTATATTTAGATTTAGCATCCAAAAATGGTCACATAAATGTATTAAATTGGTGGGTTAATAGTGGATTGCCTTTAGGATATTCAGAACAGGCCTTATATAATGCATCTAAAAATGGTCATATAAATGTATTAAATTGGTGGAAAAAAAGTGGATTACCTCTGAAATATAATGAAGATACATTGGATCATGCTTCTTTCTTTGGTCATATAAATGTTTTAAATTGGTGGAAAGATTCAGGATTACCCCTAAAATATTCTCAGAGTGCTATTGATTCAACATACAATTTGGATGTATTGAATTGGTGGTTTAATAGTGGTTTAGAATTAAAATATTCAACAAGGGCATTACATACAGCATCTCAATATGAAAATAATACTAACATATTAGAATGGTGGAAAAATTCAGGATTACCTCTTAAATATGATGAACTTAGTATGCATTATGCAAGTCAATCTAATAATATTGTAGTTTTAGATTGGTGGAAGAAATCAGGATTACCTTTAAAATATTTTGATATTAGGTCAAAAAGTAAAAAAGATATTGATTCAGATGTTCATTATAAAGATAATGTTTTAGCATGGTGGAAAAACAGTGGATTGTCATTTGAAGGTCATACACTTTATTCGGAGTGGTTCCAAGAAAATTTGATGTTATTTTAATACCCATAAAATTGAAATTTACACCATTGTTCTTGTATAAAATTAGTATATATGTATTTTATAGTATTTCAATTATTAGGTATATTAGAATATTTATAAAATTTTATTCAAGATATTGTATGTTTAATATTAATTACTTGTTTGGTGATGCAAAATTAAAATGTAATATATTATTAGTAATTAAAATCATTTTTTTGTTATTATAAAATGGCAAATAAAAATGAGTATGAGCAATCAAAATGTCAAATAAAACTTGAAATAAATAATATACCTGCCAAAACAGTAATTAAAAATGTTTTCTCAACCAACATATTTATACCAATGAAACCAAATCTTACAGATAAATCATTAGTTTATTATTGTGGATTTATTAAATTATTAGAAACATACAAAATTAGAACACGGTTTGACCAATTAGATCACAATGACAAATGGTATTTATATGTTTATATGGATGATATGTTTTTTGAAAAATATGATGATGAAATATACGAGTCCCGAGCAAATAATAATGCTGATAATAAAAAAATAAAAGAATTATATCAAAAAAATAAAGAGAGTTTACTTAAAATACGTGCATTATATGATTTATTAATTAGAGAAATTCGTGAAAATCATAATGGTCGCTATAATTTTATTAGAATATTTAGATTTAATTTTCTAGATGTATACAAAAAAAACAAAGGTTATTTAGGACATCCATCAACTTTAGGATCAATTATTAGATCTGAACCTTTATATGGTATAAATGGAACATATATTGATGGTACCAATAATGACAAAATAGAAAATTATGGTGGTCTAGAATATGTATTTTTAATTAATTGTAATCATGCAATAACATTTAGATTAATGAAAATGATATATCAATGGATTGAGTCTAATCAAATTATTATTTTGCATAAACAATATCCATTTAGACCATGGGGTGAAATAATGTCGTTAATTGGAATGGTAAGAACTCAATTGATTGAAAATAAGCAAATAGGGGACACAGACTTTCCACGACAGAGAATATTAGCTGGTTTATTTGGATATAAAATAAATAATGAAACATATAAACAAGATAACAAACTGTTGGATTATAAACAATTTATACAATCCAACCGAGATGATAGTTTTTATTCATATGGTTTTGATGAAGTAATATTAACATATATTTTTAAAGAATTTACATTTGTATCTATTGAAGATAATAATTGGACTGGTCATCCAGATGTATTTTATATTAGTCGGACAATCCCTGATCGTCTAGATCTTTTTATTCCACTCGACAGAAATTCATATCAAACAAAAATGTATGAATATGCTGATTATCTTATACGTAAATCCTCTGTGAAACCAGGTACAAAATCAGGTGCAGATCAAGATGCAAATCAAGATGCCCTCATCGAATGTATTAGTATTATTAGTGGATTTGCAAAAACAATTATTAAAATACATACTAATAATTATAAATTTATCAGTCGTTCCATTGATAAATTTATCAGTAGTTCCATGGATAAATATATAAAGTAAAGCATCAAAATCGAAGCGTAATAATATTTTAGAAGAATACATGAAATATGAATACAATAATTATACACCAATTACTTTATTGGGTTCTTATGACGAAGAGAAAACTTATTTTATATTATTATCTCGTGAAAGTGATTATGCTAAAATACCAACTGGATATTATATGACAATTGAATCAGAAGATGAAAAAATTAAAAAAACACTAGAAGTTAGACATAAAAAAAAACTCGCAAAAGAAAAATATGAAAAGGAGAGTGGTGAAAAATATGAGATTAACAGCAATAATAGTAATAGTAATGCTTATGAGAATGGTTTAAGTGACGATAATTATATTATAAAAAAAAAAGCTAGTAAAAGCTTAATCGATACAAAAGAAGTAATCCTAAATTTATCAGAGGCACCATTAAATCAATTTTATACAATACAATTATTATCAGATTACACATTGGATAATATAGAGAATTTATTTAATATTACTCTAGAATATTACAGAACACAAATAATAATTGATCCATTTCCTATACCTACCGAACAAGTGGCAGGAAAAAGAACATTGAAAAAAATGATATCAACAAAATTATTGAAGAACACAAAAAGAAAAAAACGTTCTCAACTTAATTAATCCAATATAGGTTTAGATTTTTATGTAAAATATTAAATGATGTCTAGTAAAATGTCTAGTAAAATTTTTATTAAAATATGTTGTAAAGAAAATATAGAAGATAATCCTGATAGTTTTATAAATCCATGTGATTTCGACGAATTCATAAGATATCACTGTGCTAATTATAAATATAATCATATTAGATTAGCTATTATTCCAAACAATGTTTTAATTACTAAACATGTTTACAAATATGTAAGTAAAGACATAAAAGGTTATTATAGTGCATCTAACTATATTCTAGGTGACAAAAAATATTATTTGGATGATCAGTGTACTATTAAAAAATTTGGGATAAAAATTACTAACGATTTTCTAATGATGGCTGCATCTAGTTCTTTAATTAATATTCTTAAATGGTGGAAAGAAAATAAAATAGAACCCATAAATGACCAAGATAATCTATTAGATCGCATAATAATTGAGACAGCTTCAAGCAAAGGTAGTATTGATGTATTAGAATGGTGGAAAAATTCCATACTATCCTTAGATTATACTCAGTATGTACTAGACTTGGTATCTGGATGTGGTCAAATTGATGTTCTAAAATGGTGGCAGAATTATAAAACTCCACCAGATTCGTCCTATTCATCGTATGCAATGGATTGGGCATCAGCACATGGTCATGTGAATGTGTTAACGTGGTGGTTTAATAGTGGGTTACCATTAAAATATTCTGAAGAAGCTTTGGATGATGCATCAGCACGGGGTTATTCAAATGTATTAGAATGGTGGTTTAATAGTGGATTAGAATTAAAATATACTGATCTAGGTATTGATTACGCATCTGAATATGGTTATATTAATGTTCTAGAATCTTGGAAAAATAGTGGATTACCATTAAAATATACTGACGAAGCTATAAATGTTCCATCTTCATGCGGTAACATAAATGTACTAGAATGGTGGTTTAATAGTGGATTAGAATTAAAATATACTGATTTAGGGATTGATTACGCATCTGAAAATGGTCATATTAATGTTCTAGAATCTTGGAAAAATAGTGGATTACCATTAAAATATACTGACGAAGCTATAAATGTTCCATCTTCATGCGGTAACATAAATGTACTAGAATGGTGGTTTAATAGTGGATTAGAATTAAAATATAACACTAAATATGCGATGGGATTCGATGATAATTTATCGTCAGATGATATTGATAAAACAATCAAGTGGTGGAAATGTAGTGGGTTACAACCTAAATATTGGGATTAGTGTTAAAGTTGTAAAAATTGATATTTAATTTTTATATTTATTTTTTAATATGTATTGTATAAAAACAGATATTGATAATATGTATGGTATAGTTCATATGTATGAACCACGATATGCTTCATATAGTGAAATAAAAATTAAAATAAAAACTGGATTGAATATTTTTAATATTAAAAATGCATGTGAACATGGTTTTATTATTTATTATGTTAAAAATATATTAGAAAATAACGATTCACATAATAATATTTATATTAGAAGTGTCATAATGCCTCCTGATGCCAACATTACGAAATATGAATATGATAAAGAAATTGGGTTGTATTTTGTATTATCTGATAAAATAATTGTTAATGATTATCGATATTTTTTGTGTGATAAAAATACACTTATTAAGTTTGATATTAATTTATCACTTTCAAAAGGATTAAATTCATATATTAATTGTTTAGCATATAATGGTGTTGTTGATGTATTGGAATGGTTAAAAAATAAAAGATTACTTTTAGAATGTTCAACATACTGTATGGAAAATGCGTCTTGTAATGGTCATATTGGAGTTTTAGAATGGTGGAAAAACTCAGGATTAATTTTGAAATATTCAAAAAGAGAATTAAGTATGGCATCTATGTCTGGTCATGTAAATGTATTAGAATGGTGGAAAAATAGCGGATTACCTATAGTATACGAAGAGTGTCCCATAAATAGTATAATATCATCATGTGATGTTCTAGATTGGTGGTTTAATAGTGGATTACCATTAGAATATACTGAAAAAGCATTAGATTGGGCATCATGGACTGGTAGGGTACATATTTTAGAATGGTGGAAAAATAGTGGTTTAGAATTAAAATATAATGAAAAAGCATTAAATGAGGCATCCCGAGGAGGACATATAGATGTTCTAGAATGGTGGAAAAATAGTGGATTGGAATTAAAATATTCTAATTATGCTTTGGACTATTATGATATATCTGTAGAGAGATTAATCGAGGTATTGTATTGGTGGAAACATAGTGGGTTACCAATGTTTAAAAGCTCTGATGTTGAGAAAAAAGTTTTAGGATCCATTAAGAAAAAGAATTCTAAAAATGTAAAAATTTTAGAATTGTTGCAAAACTATTGATGACTATCGTTCAAAATACTATAAACTTTTCTAAAATAAATAAAATGTATTTTATAGTTGATAATGATAAATTTATGTATAAAACCGGATTAAACCTTATAAATAGGGAATTACTTAAAATCACGGACCATAGAAAAGTATTAAATACTAAAAAAATACTAAATATGTCGCGTGATGGTATTATTTATATTAGAATGTGTATTAAAGGTCCTTATAAAATTAAAGAAAATGTATATAGAACAATATTGAGTGATAAATATAATTTGCATAGTGTTGCTACTATTATAAAGTTTAATCTTCATATAGATCAGATTTATGTTAGTTATATGTGTGAAAAAGGGTATGTTAATATATTAGAATGGTGGAAAAATTCAGGATTGCCTTTAAATTATCATGAATCTACATTAGATTTAGCATCAAAATATGGTCATGTTAATGTTTTAGAGTGGTGGAAAAATTCTGGATTGCCTTTGAAATATTTTGATCCATTGTTCTGGGGTGCATGGTCTAGTCAAATTGATGTCCTAGAATGGTGGAAAAATAATTCTAGATGTACAAAATGTTCTAATTTACAATGTTTTGATTATTGGAGATGTTTTAATTATTGGAGATTTACTCAAAAAGCATTTAATAAAGCGTCTGAAATAGGAGATATTAATATATTAAATTGGTTCAAATGCTCTGGGTTAAACTTATTTTATGATGTAAACACGTTAAATATTGCTTCGGAAGATGGTAATATAAATGTTCTGGAATGGTGGAAAAATAGTGGATTGGAATTAAAATATTCCAACAAAGCTATTGACTCCGCATCTGCACATGGCCACATTAATGTCCTAGAATGGTGGAAAAATAGTGGACTAGAATTAAAATATTCTAAAAGAGCATTAAATAGTGCCTTAAATGATAATAATATTAAAGTTTTAGATTGGTGGGTTAATAGTGGTTTACCGTTAAAATATGATAACAAAGAATTACATTCGCCATTGCTAAAACTTTTCAAAAAAAAATTGATCTATTAATAAATTTTTATGTGTTAAATACGTACCAAATACTCTATAAATATTCGTTAAATGTATTTTACAAGTAGTCAATATCCATTTTTTGGAAATTCCAAAAACGCTTTTGAATATGTCACATCTATTTTAGGTCGATATCATAAACATCCTAAAGTTTATATTAAAATGCTTATTAGAAAAGCTTCAGATCCCAAAAAATATGCTAAATCAATTGAGAGTGATCCATATAATTTATATAATCCAATTACCCATGAAAAATTTAAATTTGAATTATGTGAATTCTTTATTGGGGTTATATGTGAGTTGGGGTATATTAATTTCTTAGAGTGGTGGAAAAATAATTATGTACCGTTTAATTATGATACTTGGTCTTTGACATGGGCTTCTAAATCTGGTCATGTAGATGTTTTCGATTGGTGGAAAAATAATGGATTAGAATTAGGATTAAGTTGTATAAGTTCATTAGAGACAGCATCTGAAGAAGGTCATGTTGATGTTTTGGAATGGTGGAAAAACTCAGGATGTCCGTTAGATTATTCAGAATACACACTAAATAAGGCTTCTAAAAATGGACATATTAATGTTCTTGAATGGTGGAAAAATAGTGGATTAGAATTAAAATATTCGTATAATGCATTTTGTTTGGCACGTAACTCCGACCCAACCAAACATATTAAAGTATTGGATTGGTGGTTATCTAGCGGGTTAGAATTTAAATATCCAAAATATCCTGAATTTGCATATGATTGTGTTGCATTAGATGTAGCATCTAAATATGGGTATATAAATGTATTGGATTGGTGGCTTAACAGTGGATTGGAACTTGAAAATTATTATTCTGAAGCTGCTTTAAATAATGCGTCTCGAGATGGCAACATAAATGTTTTAAATTGGTGGGTCAATAGTAATTTACCTTTGGATTATGATGAAAAAGCTCTAGATTTTGCATCTTCAAATGGTCATATTAATGTTTTGGACTGGTGGTTTTATAATATCAGTGTTATAGAATATTCAGAAAATTCTTTAATATTAGCATCAATAAATGGACACATAAATGTTTTAAATTGGTGGCTCAATTCAGGATTACCCTTGAAGTGTCGTGATAATATAATAATTCGTAATAAAGATCAATGTCATAGATATAAATTTGATCACTCATCTGATAATTATCTATATGTACCTAATTCATATATAGAAACATGGTGGGAAAAATCTGGATTACTTATAAAAAATAAAAGATTTGATCAAAAATTTTTTGAGATATTACATCAACCTTATAAATTATTAAGAAAAATACTTAATAAACCTAAAACTTTTGATAAACCTAAAACTTAAAATTTAAATAAAGTGATTACATATTTGTAAAAAATTGATTAATATATCGACTAATATATTTTTTATATTTGTATAACAAAAAATGTATTGTATTTCAATCAATAAAAATAATTTATATGAATATAGATCATGTAGGTCTTTTTGTCATAAAAATAGTTGGGATACTATCAAATTAAAAGCAGGAGTAAACTTTTTTAAGTCTGCGTTTTCATGTCAACACACTGGAGATGATGGGTTTGTAATTTATAAAACTATTGATATTATATATACTATTGGGGCTTATTATGCATATGATGATAATAAGGATAATAAGGATTATTTCAAATTTGTGATAATCCCAGATGACGCTGTGGTTAAAAAAAAAGAAAAAAATGTTTGGATGATGTGTGATGGTTTCTATGTTGATAAAATAATTATTAATGATTGTAAATATGCTATATATGATATTGATACTATTCTAAAATTTAATATTAATATTATAGAAAAAAATGGTAATGTTTTACAACAATATATTAATTGTTTAGCCAATAATGGATCAATTCGTGGTTTTGAATGGCTTAAAAAATGTGGTTTTAATTTAGAAGGTTCAGATAATTGTCTTGACCATGCATCCAAAAATAATCATATTAATATTTTACAGTGGTGGTTAAATTCTGGTATAAAATTAGAATTACGATATTTTAGGGCGTTACTTTTTGCATCTGAGTATGGTAATCTTAATGTGCTAGAATGGTGGAAAAACTCTGGATTAAAATTAATATATGATGAATCATCTTTAAATTTTGCATCTCGCAATGGTCATATAAATGTTTTAAATTGGTGGTTGAATAGTGGATTGGAATTAAAATATTCTAAAAATGCATTAAAATATGCATCTGAATATGGTCAAGTTGCTGTTCTAGAGTGGTGGAAAAATTCTGGATTAAAATTAATATATGATGAGTCGGTATTGCATTATGCTTTTGAAACAAAAAACTATATTGTAATTGATTGGTGGCATCAGTCTGGGTTGCAATTAAAATATTCTTCTTATAACATATTGTATCATATATTTTTGGTTGGAGATATTGAAAGTTTAAAAATTTATAAAAAAATAGGATTACCTTTCGATTCATTTCCAAATATTCACTCAAATATTTTAGATTTGATAGTAAAAAATTTATAAAGTAAATTACAACATAAAAAGATCACATTACTGTACATGTAAAGTAGAATATTGTAACATTATAACATTATTAATGCATTTTTTATATGTTTGGGATTGGGGTGAATATAAAACAGGGATAAATTATATAAATAATTACATGTGCTATAATTACGGTCACAAACTTAAAATATATAATTCAAGGGATCCTGTAAATGTAGATGATATTAATAAAAATTATATTAGACTTGTAATTAAAATAAAGCCTAATAATAATAATAATATTATTCCCAGTCCATATTTTTATACATCATATATATATATTCTAAGTGATAAATATTTAATACATAACCTTAATATGTTAAAGAGAATGAATTTATTTTTTGAATATAATAGTGGTTATACGGACTATATTTGTAGTAAAGGTTATGTAAGTATCTTAAATTTGATAATTAATACTGGATTGCCTTTAAAATATGATTATAAAGCATTAGACATTGCATCAGGATATGGTCATGTTAATGTTTTAGAATGGTGGAAAAACTCTGGATTAGAGTTAAAATATTCTAGAAGTGCTCTAGATAATGCATCAGGCAATGGTCACATTAATGTTTTAGATTGGTGGCTAAATAGTGGATTAAAATTAGAATATTCTGAAAACGCGTTGATCAATGCGGCTCGTAATAATCGTATTAATGTTCTAGATTGGTGGATTAATAGTAAATTACCATTAAAATATGGACACGAATTATTTAAGAATACTATTTATGAAACCAAAGATACAAAATATAATATATTTGAGTGGATGTATAATAATAAATTACAAATATATTATAACATGTTAACATTGAATGACGCTTTCAAATGCGGAGATATAGAGACTTTACGCTGGTGCAAAAAATTAGGATTTCCATACAATATTATATGTTTTGACCATCGTCTTGTAAAATTTGTTTGGGATCATTTATAATATTTCTATTTCTATTTCTTTTGCTTTGGTAATTCTTTTTTTAATCCTTAATGGAACAGAATGAATTTTTTATTTTTTGGAATGGATTATCTTTTTTGATGTATGTTAGTACTGTATTTTTTGCATTTTCTGGTAAATAAATACAAGTTTTATGATGAAGATATACTTGATCGTTGGAAATGATGATAATTCTGGATAGAACTTGATCATCTGTGGTGGTATCCCATCCTTTTTCTGTTTTAACTTTAATGCTCCTTAAATTTGAGTCAGTTAATGTTAAAGGAAAAGAGATTTTCTTAGGATATTCTATATTTTTATCTTTGAGTTGTCTGTTGCAGTTATTTTTAAGGAAAAATGAAAGACATTTTGCGTAACCTTTGACCCCATTGAGTTGATAAGATTCTAATAGAGTTTTAGTCTCATTTTCATTGAGGTGATAATCTCCTTTATAATTATTTATAAAGGTTTCAATGTCTATCATATCTGGTAAGTTTTGATTGAGAAATTGTATAGTTTTTTGACCATTCCCATTTATGATTGAGTTGTTGAGTTGGACATTGTTTGTTGTTGTATTTTTGCTGGATTTGATGGCTTCTTTGAAAATTTCTGTTTGTTTTTCTTGTAATTTAATGAAATTATCAAAGTTCTTAATTTGTTGTTCAGAATTATTTTTTTGTAATTCTGACATTATATTCAATGTATTTTGATTCATTTTCAATACTTGTTCCAATAGTAATTCATTATTACTAATATTATTACTAATATTGTCACTACTAGTTGATATAGATCTACATGAATTTTTATGTCTAGAGTAACTACTTTTATGTTTGAATATTCTGCCACAATCACATGTGTATTCATTTTTTTCTACCGAATTCAATAATTCATGTTTCTTAGTCAATAAATGTCTTTGGTAATGATATTTATTGTTTGATACAAATTCACACCGATCACATACATAATTTTTACTGTCCGACATTTAATATTATACATATTCTCAACATTTAAATTTTTATATTCTATCATTTTGCCCCACTTTAATACTGATTTATCCTTTTTTTCGTAAGCTCAATGCATAAATATGTCATCACGAATACATCATTTTTAGTATCATTTTGTGTTTTTTATTTTTTATTATTTTTTTACATTTTTAAAAAATTTTTAAGCTTTGATTATGGCATTTTCATCCTTATGCACTTTTTAGGGTAATTTTGGGTAATTTCCTATCATTTAACGCTAAAAATAATCCTAAAAACTCCAATGCTAACTCCGGATATCTTTTATGCTAACTTTATGCTAACTCATATCAATTAAGCATGTGTTATCTACAAAACCATACGTGAAAAATGACCGAAAATTACCCTTTTTTATGATAAATTTTTTTTAGGACTTAGAAGCAAAATAATGCTGATTTTAATGCTTGTAAAAAATTACCTTTTAAAAAGCACATAAATGCTAACCAATGTGTTTTTTTTCGATTTTAAAAATTTCAAAATCCAGGAGAAAACAAGCCCTATTCAGGAGATAAATTTTTTTATTTTTTTAGTAGCTCCTGAAAATTATAGCATTGCTTTTTTTTTTATTTTTTCAGGAGCTACACGTACCCTTATCCCTACATATATACTTGTAAAAAAATGTTGAAAAATTACCCTTTTTAGTGCATTACCCTTTTTTTAAATATGATAACTATACCCTTATATACAAAAGTATACTCTCAAAAACACATAAAAAGTTAGCATTACAAAAACACCTGTTTGGGAGCTAACTATACCCTTATCTACAAAACTATACTTTCAAAAATTACCTTTTTTTTACAAAAAAATGCTGATATAGTAACAGGATAGTTCTAGGGGGAAATAAAGCATTGTTAATAAAATTACCCAAAATTACCCAAGTTAGCATTTTGGGTAATTTGTCTCCTGGAGCTTTTTTGAAAAAACTTGAAAAATCTTGAAAAAAAACGAAATTTTATATGCAGCTCTTAATTACACAAACCACGTTGTTTACTCCCAAAATAAAAATTCATTTTTTTTACGTTTTTTTAGGGTCAAAATATTTTTTTCAGGAGATAAACACGAGTGCACGGGATGAAATAGATAGTTCCAGCATGCTTGGTGAATAAGATTTCCGTTCCTCATTTTTTTTTAGTGAGGAACGGAATTTGAATTCGAAAATAATTTTACCTTAATTTTTTTCAGGACGATCTAGGTGCATTTCGACCTACTTTTTTGCTATAATTTTTTATAAAATTATTTAGGGGTACCAACATACCACCCCCTACAGCATGAATTAATTACAAAACTATGCTCAAAAATGTCAAAAAACCGCAAAAACAATGCAGAAAGGGTAGGTTAGCGGTTTTTTTCTCAGGAGCTAGGGCTTGACTTAAACCCACTAGAATACATAAAAAAAATATTTTTGCACTTTTTTTTCACTTTTTTTTACCTTTTTTTAGAAAAAAAACACATGGCGCAACACTGGTGTTATCCCTACATGTATGCTTGTAATCAAATTAGCATTAGCATTAACTATGGCGAAAACGTGCATTACTATATGAAAAATGTGTATTTTTTTGTTGACATTTTGGGAGCTGTTTCGCTATAACTTATATTTATCTCAAGCCCTATTGAAAATTTTATGGCGATATAGAGAATTTGATATGATACCATGCAGAAAATGTGATTTTATCATATAGTATATGTAATAATATATATAATTAAATGCTCAAAATGAAAAATAAAAACATGAAAAAGTTGAAAATAATTAAGTATTAATTGTGGCAAATAATAGCTTTATAAATAGTATATAAAAATGATATAATAAGTGTAGTGTGTATTGTTAATTTATTTTGTGGTGATTGTTTTTTTTCCAGAATCATATAAATATTTTACAAGGTCTAAATCCAAAGTATTCGGAAAATATTTAAAATCTTGTAAAATTCCCTGATAAGACTTAGGATTATGCATATATAAATCTCCATTATTCCATTTTGGTTTTCCTTTGAGGATGATTGATTTGTGTTCTTTTGCATTTAAATAAACTGTTAGAATGTTGTTTTTAATAGAAATTACTATATGATTAGGAATACTACTTGAAATATCTTGGACATCTAAGTATTCTGTGTGAGTAAATTCTTTTTTATCTAGAAGATTATTGGCTAAATGTTCTGGATCACCAGTTTGATCAGTGGTCCAACATTTGCATCCAGCACCAGATTCATCACATTTGCACTTTTTAATGTGAGCATGAGGATAAACTCTTTTATAAGGTCTATGACTAGTTGTTGTGACAGCGATTCGTAAGTTATTTTGAAAAGGTGTGAGCCAAACTCCTATAACTTGCTCTGGAAAATCATTACTTAATTTTTCCCAATTGTAATACATTAATGTTTTTTGTTGACTATTCTTTGAACTGTCTATTGGTGTACCCTTGTGAAAAATATGTCTCCAATAACTAAAATTAGAATACCAATCCTGAATAACTAGCCAAAAACTAAATGTAAATTGATCTAATAAAGGCGGTATAGGAATATTACTACTATTTAAAGATGCTCTAGTATCCGATTTTAAATATCCAGTAATATCTTTACCACTTTTAAGTCTCTTTTCAGATGAATCAAATACATTATATCTAGAAACAGATGTAGGTTTGACCCAGGCATAATAATTATCTTTATCTGTTCTTAAACGACCATACTCTTGACCAATACATGTATTACTATCAGATTCATATGTAATACCTTTGCAATTAGGTTGTTCTTCACACTTTTTTTGACAATCTTCAACACTTGAAACAGTTTCCGAAAATAAATTATCCATTTTCAATAAATCATCTGAATAATATGTATATCCTTGTTTAGGTTTTCCACTAACATTATATTTATATAATACATAAACTACAATAGCAATTGAAAAAAAACCTAAACTAAACATTATATATGGATGATTAACAATATCATTTTTTTGTGCTAATGCTAAATTATTGTTGTTATTCCAGACCATAATCTTCTTTTCTTATTTTATAATCATATTTTAATTATTGGAAATATTATTTATAAATTTTGTGTAATCAATCGCAATTTTGTTAATGTTATTCTCAATATTATTGTTCATATATTTGTTACTTTTAAATTTTCTCCAATATGCTTCTATAGCTTTAGAATACATTTGTTTATTTTTAGCATCACAATTAAAACTAAACAAAATTCCTGCTATTATATCTTCGTCATCCAATATTAAATCATGTAATGATCTATATTTATTTATAATGTTTTCTAAAATGTCAGAACTATTATCAAAAGCAATTAAGCGAATTAATAAATAAACACCCTTAACATTATCAAAAAAATCATTAATACACCCATTAATACAGCAATCTATATTTAAAAATATATCTAAATATGTTTCAAGAATTAAATTATATTGGTCACATACATATTTTCCACGATCACACTTGAAAGGTATCTTTAAATAAATATAAGACACAATACTTGAAAAAATATTATTTCTAATTAGATTTTTCTCCCATTTAAAAGAACTATTAATTATATCATGGATATAATTACATAAAATTTTAAAAGTAGTTCCACTACCATATTGAACAGCAACGCTACATAAATCAATATACCTCTTTTTAACAATACTATCAAAATAATTATCTGATTGATGTATTTTAAATAATGCATCCAACATTTTATAAGAATTATATTGACAGGTTTGATATAATCCAATCTGATAAGCCGCATAATACCATATATTTTTATATTTTTCCAGTAGCATATAATATATATCAACTAGATCACACACAAAAATCTGGACCAATAAACTATTACTATCATTATAATTTACCTTAACCTCATATTGAGTATTAGACGGCAAAATATCTTCAATTGAATATAAACATCTTTGAACCATATATTCAATTACTATAAAATCCTTTTTTTTTATAATTTCTGAAATTGGCTGTTTAGCATGTCTTAAACAATACACATCTAGTATAAAACTCGTTGAATCTATTAACAAAGCATATTTTAATGTTTGATTATTTAAGTTGGATGCAACAGAAGAACCAATCTGATTTGATAAATTTATAAGCATACAAATCAACTAGTATTACATATGTGTAATATATATAGTTCAATTTTTTACAAGTTATTGTTTAAAAATATGTTATTGTTTAAAAATTGAATTAAAAAATTCTTTTATTTTGGGGAATATTAAGTTAAACACAAAGATAAATGAATAATAAAAAACATAAGATTTTAGAAGATTTTGGGTCCCAAGAAATTACAAATGAATTAAAGGATCAATTGAATAAAATTGCGATTAGTAAAGGTCTTAAGTTACATCCTTTTTTTGAAAATAATTTATTCTTTTCACACAGAGATCTGGATGTTATTATTAATCATTATAATAATAGAAAACCATTTTATTTATATACAGGTCGAGGACCATCTTCTGAATCATTACATATCGGTCATTTAGTACCTTTTGTGATGACAAAATATTTACAGGATTTATTTGATGTTCCTGTAATAATCCAAATAACAGATGATGAAAAATTTTACAATGCTGAAAATGTTAAAGAAGATAATTCAAAACCTACACTGGAATATTACCAAAAGATTGCTGAAGAAAATATCAAGGATATTATATCAATTGGTTTTAATAAGGATAAAACATATATAATTCAAAATACTAAAGATATTGGATTATTATACCAAACAATAGTTAAAATTAATAAAGTTATTAATTTAAATCAAATACAGAATGTTTTTGGGTCAGCTTTAAGTGATAATTTAGGTAAAGTGAGTTTTCCGGTGAATCAAATTGCTCCATCTTTTCCACAGACGTTTTTAGAATTATTTGACAAAAATATTAATATAGAAGATATACGTGTTTTAATACCATGTGCTATTGATCAAGATCCATATTTTAGATTGACTAGAGATGTATCATCTAAACTAAATTATAATAAACCATCATTGATTCATTCTGGATTTTTTCCATCTTTATTTGGAGTTGAACATAAAATGAGTTCATCAACCAAAGATACAAACTCAGTTATATTTATAAATGAGACCCAGAAACAAGTTAAGGATAAAATTAATAAATACGCTTTCTCAGGTGGCAAAGATACTTTAAAAGAACATCGTGAATTGGGGGGTGATATAGATGTTGATATATGTTGTCAGTATTTACAATATTTATTAGATGATAAACCAAGGTATGAAACTATTATAAATGGATATCGTACGGGTAATTTATTATCTGGTGAATTAAAAAAGATAACTATAGATATTATTAATCAAATTCTAGGTCAATATCAAGAAAGACGTGCTAAAATTACTCGAAATGATTTTCTGGAATTTACTACTAAAAAAATGCTAGCATTTTATTGAGATATTTTGGAAATTATTTGGAAATCATTTGTAAAAACACATTATTTTTTTATTGTATTAATTAAAGTTAAAGGATCATATTAAAGTTAAAGAGATCATGAGTGAAATTATTTCAGATCAACGATTTAAAAATGTTGAATTAAGCGGAGAAGTTGGCTTAAGATTAACAGCAGCAACTGGTACAATCAAACACTCTGGATCCGGCAATTTAACCATTAAAACTACCAATAAAAAGTTAATATTGCATGCCAATAACTCATCTGATGGTGCATTAGAATTTATTGGACCAAATGGCAATATTATAATGAATTCTAGCGGTATTACAATAGGTAGTTCAGATACTATAGTCACTATGGCTTCCTCTACCAATGTATTCAACAATGATGTATCAATACTAGGTAATTTGACTGTTACTGGAAATACTGTTGCCCATAATGTTCAAACTTACACTGTTGATGATTCTATAATTGGATTAGCAAATGGTCAAACATCACCATCATATGATATAGGATTCGTTGGTTTTCGTGGGAATGATAATGAAAAAGTTGCTTTTATTTGGGATGAATCTCTGGATAGGTTTGCTGCTGTAGGGACTTATACTAATAATAGTACTACTTTAAACATTAATTCGTATAAAGATTTATGTGTAAAAGATTTAATATCTGAAAATTTGACTGGGACTTTGCAAAGCCCCTCTCAAACTAATATTACATCTGTCGGAACTTTGTCTTCATTGGCTGTCGATAATAACTTTAATATAGTAAACCATAATGGTTCTTATGGTCTTCATTTGGCAGGTTCTTTGGTTACATCTACCTCAGAAGAATTAAATTATTTGAGTGGAATTACAACTGGTTTAGCAAGCCCAAACAAAGCCCTTGTAGCAGACTTAAATAAAGATCTCAATCTAAACGGTGGTGATTTGACAACAACCAACATTAATATTTCAGGTACTATATCCATCAAAGGTGTAACATACACATATCCAACTAGTGATGGTTCATTGAATCAAGTTCTTAAAACTGATTCAAATGGTAATTTAAGTTGGTTTACTCCTCCATCAAACCTATCATCCCTTTCAGACATATCTATTACGGATCCAATTCTAAATAATATTATCAAATATAATGGTGAAGTATGGATTAATAGTGATAGCATTAATTTAGATAATATCATCACATCAAGTTTGAGTGTTTCTAGTATAACTCTCGGTGGTACAAGTATTACAGCTAGTGCAACGGAATTGAACAAGTTGGATGGTGTTACTTCTTCAACTACAGAATTAAATTATGTTGACCTAGATGTTCTGGGAACGGTAGAAGCTTCTAAAGCACTTGTTGTTGATCTATCAAAAAATTTAACAGGTCTTAATAACCTTTCTATGGCTACTTTAACCGCAACTGGTGTAGTTTTAAATGGTAATCTAGATTTATCTAGTGGTAATAGAGATATTCTTATTAATGATAATAGTTCTACGGCATTAGAGATTAAAGAAGGTAGTAATACATATTTGACTTTTGATACCACTAATACAACTGAAAAAATTATATTGGGTAAATCAATTGATGCCAATAGTAATAATATAACTGGTGTAAATACTTTAAGTGTTTCTAGTATAACTCTAGGGGGTATAAGTATTACAGCTAGCGCAACAGAATTGAACAAGTTGGATGGTGTCACGTCTTCAACTTCAGAATTAAATATTTTAACTGGTATTACTTCTTCAACTTCGGAATTAAATATTTTAACTGGTGTTACTTCTTCAACTTCAGAATTAAATATTTTAACTGGTGTCACCGCTAGTGCAACAGAGTTAAATTATGTTGATCTAGATGTTCTAGGAACGGTAGAAGCTTCTAAAGCACTTGTTGTTGATTTATCAAAGAATTTAACAGGTCTTAATAATCTTTCTATGGCTGCTTTAACAGCAACTGGAGTAGTTTTAAATGGTAATTTAGATTTATCTAGTGGTAATAGAGATATTCTTATTAATGATAATAGTTCTACTGCATTAGAGATTAAGGAAGGTAGTAATACATATTTGACTTTTGATACAACTAATACAGCTGAAAAAATTATATTGGGTAAATCAATTGATGCCAATAGTAATAATGTGACTGGAGTAAATACTTTAAGTGTTTCTAGTATAACTCTAGGGGGTATAAGTATTACAGCTAGTGCAACGGAATTGAACAAGTTGGATGGCGTCACTTCTTCAACTTTGGAATTAAATATTTTGACTGGTGTTACTTCTTCAACTTCAGAATTAAATATTTTAACGGGAGTCACAGCTAGTGCAACTGAATTAAATTATGTTGATCTAGATGTTCTAGGTGTGGTTGAACCTTCTAAAGCACTTGTTGTTGATTTGTCAAAGAATTTAACAGGTCTTAATAATCTTTCTATGGCTACTTTAACAGCAACTGGAGTAG
>Ga0214923_10003794_pt1 | contig 18710 bp, 14 predicted proteins | sample LL1510_MetaG_FD_177993 | JGI IMG/M metagenome (GOLD analysis project Ga0214923, IMG submission 177993) | Freshwater microbial communities from Lake Lanier, Atlanta, Georgia, United States - LL-1510 | ecosystem: Environmental > Aquatic > Freshwater > Lake | place: USA: Georgia | collected... | reverse complement strand
GGCCCGTCGCGCGACCCGCTCGTCGAGCCAGTCGGTCGTGTTTCTCATTCGCATGGCATGCCTCTCCGCGCTCGCGTGCTTCTTCACTGGATGAACAGAAATTCCCGCGTGTTGAGGAGCGCCCAGATCACGTTGCCGCACCCGGTCGCCCGATCCTCGGCCGACATGATCTCCTGCACGGCGAGCGCCCGGTCCTCGGCGGTCGGGCGGCGCGAGAGCACCGCCAGAAAGACGACGTCGATCGCCTCGCGGGGTGCGTGGCTCGTGACCTCGTCGTAGATCACAGAGCCCTTCTCGAGCATCGCATGCGTGATCGGGCCGTTGAACATCGCCAGGATCTGCGGGACAGTCGCCACGGTACGCCCGCCTTCGATCGTCTCCCGATCGCTCTGGCCGAACTGCCGGAGAAAGTGCCCGAGCGGCAGCGGGGCGGGCAGTTCGCTCGCCCGGACGAGCTCCAGGCCGTGGTAGCCGCAGATCTCCATCAAACGCCGCTTGGATGGACCCTTGCCAAACCGCGACAGAAAGGCCTCGAGTCCGCGATCGACGTCGGTGAGCGAGGCGGTGCGGAGGTCGAGGTCGAGGACCGCGGCAATCTCTTCCGTGGTCGGCCGCTCGACCGCCCAGGGGTTGCGGGCCACGAGCGTGAGGATCGAATCCCAGAGCTGCTCGGCCGTCATTCGCTTGAGTGCCGGCCCGGTAAAGCGAAACGGCGCGGCCGACATGGCATCGTGGAGCACGGCCCGGCGCTGATACACGTCGGTCGAGGCGATGAGCCGCACGAACTCGCGGAGATCAAACTCGAGCCGCAGCATCTCGTCGGTGAGATGCTCGAGCAGCGCGGGGAAGCTCGCGGGGTTGTGTTCCTTGAAGTCGTCAACCGGCTCGACGAGGCCGACGCCCATCAGTTTTTTCCACAGCCGGTTGGCGATCGTGCGGGCGAACTGCCGGTTGTCGCGCGACACGATCCAGGCGGCGAACTGCTCCCGGCCGTCCGCCCGACGAGCGGTCTCGGGCACGCCCCCCCAGAGCACTTTGGGGCTCACCGCGGCCAGCGGTTTGGCATCGTCATATTGATAGTCGTGGGGCAGGAGCAGTTTTTTGTCGGCGAACGACACGCTCGTGACGTTGGCCCGGAGATACTGGGCCACCGCCGCTTTGTTCCGCTGATTGCGGTCCTTGTTCTCCGCTTGCAGCATGCGAGCGGCCCGCGCGACTTCATTAGTGCCCACCATGGCCCGCCGCTCTTTCCGCCCGGGCCCTGCGCCGCCGGGGCGGGTCTGCGTACCGGCGGTGAGCGCGGCCAGTTCGTAGAACTCACGCTGCGTCCAGTGGTCGAACGGGTGATCGTGGCACTGTGCGCAGCCGATCTGCGTGCCGAGGAACACCCGCACCGTGTTGTCCACGTATGGGAGCGGCATCCCCTCGTCGCGCAATTGAAACCCGACGGCCGGGTTTTCCCAGAGCCGGCCGTTGGCGGTGAGCATCTCGTGGGCCCACGCGTCGTAGGGCTTGTTCGTGCGGATCGACTCCTTCACGTAGTGCAGGTACGGCTCGAAGACGAGATGCTTGTCGGGCCGCTCCTGCAGCCGGAGGATGTCCGCCCAAAAATTGTAGAAGTGGCTGACGTAGTCAGGGCTCTCGAGCAGCGTGTCGACGAGATCGCCCCGCTTGTCGGCCACCGCGGAGTCGAGAAATGCCGTCACTTCGTCGTGCGTGGGAATCCTGCCCCCCAGCTCGACGTACATCCGCCGCGCGAACGCCTCGTCGGCCAGGGGTTGCGACGGCGAGACACCGTGCTCCTGCCAGTGCCCGGCGAGCAGGCCGTCAATCCGGCTGGCAGCCTTCCGGATCGCCCCTCGTGTGCTCCGGTCGACAGGAGCGACCTCCATGACCGAACTCGGCGGCGGCTGCGTCACCGCCTCCGGCAGCCTCATCATCGCCACGGCCCGCTTGGGCCTGTCGCGTGTCTTGCCTCCCGCACCGAGCGATGCGGCGAGTCCGGCGAGTGCGACGAACGCCGCACCGACTCGAATCTGCCACGGGCGCATCATCGGCTCACCTGCGGAAGGATGGGGGCACCACGGTCGGAGAGGCGGGCGACCATGCGAGACACCTTGCACATTCAAAGGTGAAAAACGCCGAACCGGCCCCGGCTGGCTCCCCCTCTTGAACGACCGGCCGGGCCGGGAGTTGCGGGAGCGGGCGCCAGGCGCGGGACGCCGCTCGCGTGGGGCTCCTGAGACGGTATCGTATGGGGGTTGGCGTCCAATCCCCTCGCCGCGAGGCCCCTGATGCGCCCCACGACCTCCATCGTTTCCTGCGTGCTCGCATCCATCGCACTGCTGGCCCAGCCAGGCCGGGCCGCGGACCCCGCCGCCCCCGTCTGGCGGCAGCGTCTCGAGATCATGCCCCTCGCCTCGGCCCCCCAGGGAGCCACGGCTGCTTCTGCCACCCCTGCCCTGGCCCCGTGGATCTGGGGGCCCGACGAGCGGCGCGAATACCGGCTCACGAAGTCATTCCGTGGCGGCGCCGCGGCGGCGGTCCTCGTGGCCACCTGCGACAACCGGATGCAGCTGTTTGTCAACGGCACCGAAGTCGCCGCTAGCTCCACCTGGGAAAAGCCCCTCGCGATCGATGTCGCCCGGCACCTCCGCGACGGCGACAACGAACTCGTGGCGGTCGTCGGGAACGCCGGCGGTCTCGCCGGATTCTCCTGCCGTCTCGTGCTCACCGATCCCGACGGCAGCGTGCGGGTGGTCGAAAGCGATGCGTCGTGGACCGCCTTCGACACGCTGACGCCGCCGAACCCCGTCGCGCTGCGGGTGGTCGCCGAGCCGGGCAAAGGCCCGTGGGGTGACGTTCTCGCCGGCGCGGCGGGCAAGCCGACGGATGCGCCGCCGTTCACCGTGCCCGCCGGATTCCGCGTGGAGCGGCTCGTCGTCGTGCCACGCGACGAACTCGGATCGTGGGTCGTGCTCACGACCGACGCCAAGGGACGCATCATCGCCAGCGATCAGGGCGACAAGGGTCTCGTCCGGATCACACCAGCGCCGCTCGATGGCTCCGGCGAGACGCTCGTCGAAAAGATCCCCGTGCCGCTCACGAGCGCCCAAGGGCTCCTGTGGGCGTTCGACGCGCTGTATGTCGTGTGCAATGGCGGCCCCGGCAGCGGGCTGTATCGCGTGACCGACGCGAATGCCGACGACGCGCTCGACACGGTCGAGAAGCTCCGTGCATTCCCCGGCGGCGGCGAACACGGCCCCCACAACATCCTGTTGTCTCCCGACGGGCAGCGGCTGTTCATCATCTGCGGGAACCACACGAAGACACCGTTCGACGTGAAAAACGTCACGGAACCGCAGACGATGGGGGGTATTCGGTCCACCCAGCGCCGGGTCGAACTCCCGGCGGAGGCGACGAGCCGGCTGCCCGCCAACTGGGACGAAGACCAGATCATTCCCCGGATGTGGGATGCCAACGGGCATGCCGTGGGGGTTCTCGCGCCCGGCGGCTATGTCGTCAGCACCGACCGCGACGGCAAAACGTGGGAACTCTGGACCGCCGGCTATCGCAATCCCTATGACTTCGCCTTCAACGCCGACGGCGAGATGTTCGTCTACGACGCCGACATGGAATGGGACTTCGGCATGCCGTGGTACCGGCCCACCCGCGTCAACCACGCCCCGAGCGGCAGCGACCTCGGCTGGCGCAGCGGCTCCGGCAAGTGGCAGGCGTCGTTCCCGGACAGCCTGCCGGCCCTCGTGGATATCGGGCCGGGCTCACCCGTGGGTGTGACGTTCGGCTCGGGCACGAAGTTCCCCGCGAAGTATCAAAAGGCTCTGTTCGTCTGCGACTGGACGTTCGGCACGATGTATGCCATCCACCTCGAGCCCTCGGGCTCGACCTACACCGGCACGAAGGAGGAGTTCGTCTCGCGAACGCCGCTGCCGCTCACCGACGTGACGGTCGGCCGCGATGGCGGGCTCTACTTCGCCGTCGGCGGACGCGGCGGCCAGAGCGAACTCTATCGCGTCGTCTACACAGGCTCTGAACAGACGGCAGCGGTCGACACCCGCTCTTCGGCCGGCACCGGCGAGCGCACGCTGCGGCGCGATCTCGAGGCCCTGCATCGGCGCTCGGACGATCCGGCTGCGGCGATCGCCCGGGCCCTCCCGCAGCTGGCGCATCCCGACCGGTTCATCCGCTCCGCCGCCCGCGTGGCACTCGAGCACCAGCCGCTCGAGCTCTGGCAGGCCACGGCGCTCGCCGCCACCGATCCAAACGCCATCATCGGGGCCGCGATTGCCTTGGCCCACCAGGCTGAGCCAGCGGCCTCGCCAGAGGTACTCGCCGCTCTCGATCGGATCGACCCCCGGGCCCTCGACGTCCCCGGCCGGGTCGACCTCGCGCGGGCCTACGAGCTCGCGATCGTGCGCCTCGGCGCACCCTCCGCCGAGGCCAAGGCTCGGATCACGGGCCGCCTGGGGCCGCTCTTTCCCTCTGGCGATTTTGATCTCGATCGGGAACTATCGAGCCTGCTCGTGGCCCTGCGGGCGCCGGGCATCGTGTCGAAACTCGTCGGCATGCTCACCGCGCCGACGCAGTCGGCCGCCACTACGAACCTCGCCCCGAGCGAGGCCGATCTGCGGCAGTTGCTCGAGCGCAACGCGCACTATGGCAGCGCCGTCCGCGCCTCGCTCGAGAAGCGTGCCGACCTGCTTCAGATCCACTACGCCTATGTCCTGCGAACCGTGGGCGAGAAGGATGCTTGGAGCCCTGCCGACCGCAAGGGCTACTACGAGTGGTTTGCCCGGGCACGGGACTGGGCCGGCGGCAACAGCTTTCGGAAGTTCCTCACGAACATCGAGCTCGAAAGCCTGGCGCACCTCAGCGATACCGAAAAAATGGCGCTCGAGACGCTCGGCATCCGCAAGCCCTACGCGCCGCCCCCGTTGCCGAAGCCGGAGGGCCCGGGTAGGGCGTGGTCGGTGGACGAGGTGCTCGCGCTGGCTGCCAGGCCGGATGCCGACGGCCTCGCGAAGGGCCGCGACTTCGAGCATGGCAAGCGGACGTTCGCGGCGGCCCGCTGCATCGTCTGCCATCGCTATGGCGAGGAAGGCGGAGCCACCGGGCCCGATCTCACGCAGGTCGCCGGCCGGTTCCAGCTCAAGGACCTGGTCGACGCGATCGTCCACCCGAGCAAGGTCGTGTCCGACCAATACAAGGCGAGCATCGTGCAGACGGCCGACGGCAAGGTGGTGAGCGGGCGGATCGTGAACGAGTCGCCGGAGGCGATCACGATCGTCACCGACCCCGAGGACGCGACGAAATTCGTGAAGCTCGCGCGGTCCGACATCGAGGAGATTCTGCCGGCGACAGAGTCGCTGATGCCGAAGGGCCTCCTCGACCAGCTCAACGACCGCGAGGTGCTCAACCTCCTGGCCTACACCCTGTCCCGCGACAGGCCGCAAGACGCCCGGTTCAAGAAGAAGTAGCAACGCCTCGCGATCCGGGTTGCCTCGGCTCCCAGTGGCCGACGCCGTCGCTCCTGTGCTTGCCTTCGGCGGGCAGGATGCGAACGATTGCCGTCAGAGGACGCGTCGGCCAGACGCCGGCAGCCGGATGCCCCTTCCCGTGGAGGCATCTGCCGTATGACATCCGGCGTCGCGGACGAATTGTTCGAAGTGTCGCACCTCTCGCCCCAGACGGTGCGCGCGGTGCTGGCCGAGCACCCGGCGCCGTGCCTGTCGCTCGGCATGCCCACGCACCGAACGGTGCCCGACAACCGCGTCGATCGGCCGACCTACCGCCATTTGGTCGAGGCGCTCGAGGCGGCCCTGCTGCTGACCAGTTCGCGGGCCGAGGCGGCCCGACTGCTCGCGCCGCTGCGCGTGCTCGCAGACACTGTCCGCTTCTGGGACCACACCCACGAGGGGCTCGTCGTGCTCGCGGCGGGTGGCACGGCGCGGGTCTTCGTGCTGCCCGTGCCGGTCAAGCCTCTGGCCGTGGTGGCGTCGCGGTTTCACACGCTGCCGCTGATCCGTCTCGTCGCTGCGAGCGATCGCTACAACCTCCTGCTCCTCACCAGTCGCGAGGCACATGTCTACGAAGGCTGCCTGATGGAAGGCGCGACGGACGCGCTCGACCCGGTGCCGCTGCACGGTCCCGACGAGCCGCCCGGGCTCGACCGGAGAGAGGTGGTTGATGCGGAAATCTACCAGCCGCACAGGGTGTTCCGCGGCATGGGCCCCGCTGGCCTCGCCTCGGGAAGCGTCGTCCATGGCGGCACGGGTTCCAAGCGGGATGACATCGAGGCCGACACCGAGATCTTTTTCAGGCATGTCGATGACGTGGTCCGCGAACGGGTCTCGCGACGATCGGGGCTGCCGCTCGTGCTCGTCGCCCTGCCGCAGCTGGCGGCGGTGTTTCGTGGGGTCTCGAAGAATCGCCACCTCCTCGACGAAATCGTGCCGCACGACGCGCACCTGCTGCCCCCCGACCACCTGTCGGCGCTGGTGAAGCCGGTGATCGCCCGGATCCGCGAGCAACGCATCGAGCATGCGCTGCGGCAATTTTCGGTGGCCCGTGACCGCGGTCTGGCGGCGGGGGATCTCTCCGACATCGCCCGGGCGGCAATGGCCGGGAAAGTGTCGCTGTTATTGGTGGAAAAGGATCGGTTCGAGCCGGGGAGATTCGATCGGGAGACGGGTGCGATCGAGCCCGATGGCGAGATGCCGGCCGACCTGTCGCTGTCGGGAGACGAGCCTGCCATCCGCACGGAGGATCTGCTCGGCGTTCTCGCAGAAACCGTCCTGCTGCACGGCGGAGACATCCTCGCACTCGACCGCATCCGGATGCCGACCGAAAGCGGCGTGGCGGCACTGTACCGCTATGCATGAACGGCGCATGGCGGTGGTATCCTGCGGTCGCCATGCAATCACACCTCCATTCAGCGTTTGCATCCTGCCCCGACCGGCGTGAGACGGGCTCGGAGAAATGGGACCGCTGGGCGGGCCGCGACGTGCTGCCGATGTGGGTGGCCGACATGGATTTTCGGGCGCCGGATGTGATCCTCGATCGGATGCGGGCGCGTGTCGACCACGGAGTGTTCGGCTATACGCACGAACCACCCGGGTTTCGCCCCGCACTCTGCGGGCATCTCGCCCGGCGTCACGGCTGGGAAGTCGATCCCGACTGGATCGTCGCCGTGCCTGGCGTCGTGACGGCACTCGCGCTCACCGCGCGGCTCTGTGCGGAGCCCGGCGACGACATCCTCACGTTCACGCCGGTCTACCCACCGTTCCTCACACTCCCCGGGCTCGCCGGCCGGGGCTGCGTGCGGGTGCCGCTCGTTCAGGAATCGAACGGTTGGTCGATCGATTTCGACGCTCTGGCAGGGGCCGCCAGTGCCTCCCGTGCACAACTTCTCTGGCTCTGCCATCCGCACAACCCGACGGGAACCGTGTTGTCCAGTGAGGCACTCCTGCGCGTGGCCGATGTGGCCGAACGCCATGGGATCACGGTGGTGAGCGACGAGATCTGGGCCGACCTCGTGCTGGACGATGACGCCGGGCACGTGCCGTTCGCGAGCCTCGACCATCCGGCCGCTCGGCGGGCGATCACGCTCGTCGCGCCGTCGAAAACCTGGAATCTCGCCGGTCTGGGCTGTGCCGCGGCGATCATCCGCGACGAATCGCTCCGGCGTCGCTGGCGACATGCCGGCGGCGGCCTCGTGCCGCTGGTCAACCCGCTCGGCTATGCCGCTGCCGAGGCGGCCTGGCAGCATGGCGACGCGTGGCGACGCGAACTGCTCGCGATCCTGCGTCACCACCGCACGCTCGTGCTCGACCGTGTCGCCATCATGCCGGGGCTGTCGTGCCACGCGTGGCAGGCCACGTATCTGGCCTGGATCGACTGCCGTGCGACGGGCAACGCCGATCCGCAGGCGGCGTGCGAGGCGGCCGGGCTCGGTCCATCCGATGGCCGCGACTTCGGTCTGCCGGGGTTCATTCGCGTGAACACGGCCTGCCCGACGGCGCGGCTGCGCGCGGCGCTCGACCGGCTGGCTCGCGCGTTTCCGGCCACGTGATCCCGGTAAGGGGCGGCGATCCGGCGAACGGCGGCGAGTTTGCGGCTGCCGTCGGCTCTGCTCCGACGGCTCTGGTGCGGTACAGCGGCCACGCTGCCATGGCCGATCTCCCTGGAGAGACATTTGGCTTTGAAGACACGTTTCGGGAGCGCCACGCCATGGCCGGCAAGAAGAAGAGTTCGAAGAGCCTGAGTTACACGCAGCGGATCGCCCAGGTGGCCACCGTCGGCATGCCGGCCCCGGTGCAGCAGGTCGCCATGTCGAAGGTCGGGTCGCGGCTGTTTTTGCTGCTGATTCCGATCTTGATCGCCACCGGAGTGATCACCGTCTCGTTCTCAGGTGGCATCCCGTCGGTGACGTTCAATCGCGACCGGGCTCAGGCCGTGGGCCGTGAGCTCGGTGCCGACGCCATGCGGGCCGCCGAACGCGTGCGGCAGGCCAACGACCCGACGTATCGGTAGCGAACTGCTATACTTCGCGGGCTTCCATCACCCTCAGGAGCCCCGATCGATGCGTCGCCTCTGCGTGCCCGCCGTCGTTTGCTGCCTGTCTGTCTTCACCCTCGCCCCCCGGGAGACTCTCATGGCTGCCGACGTGCCCCATCCCCAATTGCCGGCTGGTGCCGGTGCGATCGACGCTGCCGCACCGAAGGCGTTTGCCACGACCGGCTCCGGGTTGCAATACCGGGTGCTCCGCAAGGGCTCCGGGGCGAATCCGAAGGCCACGAACACCGTGAAAGTGAACTATCACGGCTGGCTCGACGACGGCAAAGTCTTCGACAGTTCGTACCAGCGCGGCGAGGCGATCGAATTTCCACTCAACGGCGTCATCCCCGGCTGGACGGAAGGCATGCAACTCGTCGGCCAGGGCGGGATGATCGAACTCTTGATCCCGTCCAACCTCGGCTACGGTGCCCGCGGTGCTCCGCCGGTCATCCCGCCCAACGCCACGCTGCACTTTCTCGTCGAACTGCTCGACGTCCGGTAGTCGTCGATCCGCTGTCGGTTCCTCGGCAGCCGATCGGGGTGCGCTGGAGCCGTCACACGTGCCGGCGGTCGATCGGCGCTAGGGCGACCGTCGGCATGCGCGGAGTGCACGGCCTGTCATCCGCGTTCCACGAGCCGGCGGGCCATGAACCGGCCGTGTACCGCGTTGGGTGCGCCAGCGCGTCTGACTGATTCCAACATGCATCCAACACCGTTCCGACACTGTCACAAGGCCACTCATTGTGTTGCGACGAAACGGTTTGCGGAAACCATGGCCTCCCTTGTAGGGCGCACGAAATCTTCCCGTTCTTAGTAATCTTCCTAATCCTCTTCCGTCCTCATCTCTGTTCTTCAAATCTCTTCTGAGAAGATCTGGAAGTGTTTTCCGTCTCGATGCACAAAAACCTCGAAACACAGGGGTTCGCGGGGGATTTCAGCGGGCTCCGTGTCGGGTACAGTAAGGGGTCTTCCACCGCGGCTTTTTCCTTGGAAAGGACCGTTCCAGCCAGATGAAAGTGCGTTGTTCCCGTGAGCCGCTCCTTGCCGCTCTCCAGAGCGCGTCGGCCGTCGTTCCGGCTCGTTCTCCGAAGCCGGTTCTCACGAACGTCAAGCTCGAGGCGACGAGTGAATCGGCCGTGCTGTCGGCCACGGATCTCGAGGTCGGCATCCGGACGGAGATCGAGGGGGTCGAGACGCTGGCACCGGGTGCCGCGCTCCTGCCGAGTGCACGGCTCGCCGCGATCGTCCGCGAGAGTGCCCCGGGGACCGTCTTCGAACTGTCCGCGGATGGAACCGCGACGCTCGTGAAAGCTCCGCGCAGCGAGTTCCGCCTGCCCGGTGAGGATCCGCTCGAGTTTCCGTCGGTGGCCACGTTTCCGAGCGAACCATGTTTCGAAGTGTCGACGCCCCTCGTCCGGGAACTCGTCAAGCGCACTGTGTTCGCCACCGACAACGAATCGAGCCGGTTCGCCCTCGGCGGTGTCCTGTTGGAACTCTCCACGCGGGCCGTGACCGCCGTTGGCACCGATGGACGCCGACTCGCAAAAATGGAGGGGCCGGCGGCCGGGTTCAACGGCAGCCCGTCCGACGCGCAGCCGATCGTGCCGGCGCGGGCGATGCAGCTTGTGGAGCGGTGCCTGGTGGCGGCCGACGCACCGGTGCACGTGGCCGTCCGACCTGCCGAGATCGTCGTCAAAACGGCCGCCACGACCATTTCGGCCCGGCTCGTGGAGGGGCGGTTTCCCCGCTGGCGCGACGTGTTTCCCGAGCGACCCGAAGCGGTGCGGGTGAACCTGGTCACGGGCCCGCTGTTGGCGGCGGTGCGCCAGGCGGCGATCGTGACGAGCGAGCAATCGAAGGGGGTTGATTTCGTGTTCGAGCCCGGCCGGCTCGTGCTCTCGGGCCGGTCGGCCGAGAGCGGCGAGAGCCGCATCGAACTGCCGATCGACCACGCGGGAGAAACCGTGCGGATCAAGCTCGACCCGCGGTTCATGAGCGATTTTCTACGCGTGCTCGACGGCGGTGCGACCGTGTCGGTGGAACTCACCGATCCGCAGAGCGCCTGCGTGTGCCGCACCGACGACGGCTACGGTTACGTGATCATGCCGTTGGCCGCTGACTGACCCAAGGGCGTGCGCGATGAACAACACCTCCGGCGGTCCGCGGTCGATCGGTGGCCTCGTGTCGCGGCTCCTGGCCCGCACCGGCTACGACCAGGAGCAGACTGCCGGAGCGCTCGCCGACGCCTGGGAGCAGGCGGTGCCGGCCGCGTTCCGCCGGACGTCACAGCCGGGTCTCGTCAAGCGCGGCGTGCTCGAGGTGTTCGTGAGTCACTCGGCGCTCGTGCAGGAGATGGGTTTTCACAAGCGGGAGATCCTCGCCAAGCTCGCCGCGAGCGTGCCGGGTGAGGGCATCACCGATATTCGCTGCCGCGTGCTCGCCGACGCCGGCCGACCGACATCGTCCAACGACAGGGGGACTTGAACCATGGCAGACGCTTCCAGCCAGCCCGACTACACCAGTGCCGACCTCAAGCACCTGTCCGACCGTGAGCACGTCCGCGAACGGTTCGGCATGTACATCGGGGACAACACGTCGCGCGGGCTTCACCACCTCGTCTACGAGGTGGTCGACAACTCGATCGACGAGTGCATGGCGGGCCACGCGAAGAACGTGACCGTGACGGTGAACGTCGACGGCAGCGTCACCGTGGAGGATGACGGCCGCGGCATTCCCGTCGACCGCCACCCGCAGCTCTCCGAGGAGATGGATCGCGACGTCTCGACGCTCGAGGGCGTGATGACGGTCCTCAAGTTCGGCGGCAAGTTCGAGAAGGGGGCCTACCAGACGTCGGGCGGCCTCCACGGCGTGGGTGTGACGGTGGTCAACTTCCTCTCGGAGTGGTGCGAGGTGGAGGTGTCGCGTGAGGGCCACGCCTGGCAGCAGGAATACCAGCGGGGCGAGCCGACCGGCCCGGTGCGGAAGATGGGCTCGACGTCGCGCACGGGCACGAAGACGACGTTCAAACCCGATCCGCAGATTTTTCCCCAGACGAAGTTTTCCTGGGACATCCTCTCCCGTCGTCTGCGGGAACTCGCGTTTTTGAACTCGGGCGTGCGGATCACGTTCGCGGACGCCGCGACCGGATCGAGCGAGACGTACTGCTACGAACGTGGCGTGGAGGAGTTCGTCGAATACCTGAACAAGGCGAGCGACGCCATCCATGCCGATGTGATCGCGATCAAGGGGGCAGGGGAGGGGATCACGTGGGACATCGCCCTGCAATACACGGGCGAATACACCGAGAGCCTCCACAGCTACGTCAACAACATCTCGACGACGGAAGGCGGCACCCACGTTTCGGGATTCCGCGCGGCCCTGACCCGCGCGCTCAATGCCTATGGCAAGAAGACCGGCCTCTACAAAGACCTCGTGCCCACGGGCGAGGACGTCCGCGAGGGGCTGACCGCGGTGATCAGCGTCCGCGTGCCCCATCCGCAGTTCGAGGGGCAGACGAAGACGAAGCTTGGCAACGGCGAGGTGGAAGGCATCATCAACTCCGCCGTCGGCGACTTTCTCGCAAAATATCTCGAGGAAAACCCGAAGAGCGCCAAGGCGATCGTCCAGAAGGGCGTGCTCGCCGCCGAGGCCCGCGAGGCTGCCAAGAAGGCGAAGCAACTGTTGCGGGAGCGGAAAGGCGCGCTCTCCGGCGGCGGGCTCCCCGGCAAACTCCGCGACTGCACGAGCCGCGACGTCGAGCGGTGCGAGCTGTATCTCGTCGAGGGCGACAGTGCCGGCGGGAGTGCCGAAGGCGGGCGCCACCGCGAGTATCAGGCGATCCTTCCCCTGCGGGGCAAGATCATCAACGCCTACAAGAGCCGCGAGGACAAGGTGCTCGCCAACGAAGAGGTGCGCAGTGTGATCTCCGCGATCGGCGCCGGCATCGGCACCGAGGCCGACCTCACGAAGCGGCGGTACGACAAGGTCGTGATCATGACCGACGCCGACGTGGACGGCTCGCACATCCGCACGCTCCTGCTCACGTTCTTCTATCGGCAGATGTATCAGCTCGTGGCCGCGGGCCACGTCTATGTCGCGCAGCCGCCGCTGTTCCGCGTGCGGTCGAAGAAGACGGTCTACTACGTCCAGACGGAAGAGGAGATGAAGACGCAGCTTCTCGACCAGGGCCTCGGCGAGGGCGTGTTCCTCCCGGGTGATGGCCGCGAAATCTCGGGCGACCAGATGCAGAAGCTCTGCCGGACGCTCGCCGGCCTCGAGGATGCGCTCATCGCGCTCGAAAAGCGGGGCATCAGCCTCCGCGATCACGCCGCCCGGCGCGATGCGAAGACGGGCAAGCTGCCGATGTATCACGTCTACTATGGCATCGAGGAGCACTGGTTCACCAGCCGCGACGACTTCGAGGCCTTCGTGAAGGGCAAGGAGCAGGCGGCCGGGGGCACGCTCGCCGTGGGTCGGATCGAGGAGTCGGTGGCCGCCAACGATGCGACCCCCGGCACGGCGCACGACACCGGTCGTGACCAGCTCGTGGTGATCGACCTCCACGAAGTGCGGAGCATCAACGCCGGCCTCAAGGAGCTTGAAGCCATGGGGTTCGGGATCGACGCGCTCATGCCGCAGGATCGCACCGGCAGCGAGGACGCCCGCTACACCCTCCGCCGCGGCGACAACGAAATCGGCCTCGAGGACCTGCGCGGCCTGCTCACGGCCGTGCGCCGAGCCGGTGAGAAGGGGCTCTCGATCACCCGCTTCAAGGGCCTCGGTGAAATGAATGCCGAAGAGCTTCGCGACACGACGCTCGACCCGGCGAACCGCACGCTGTTGCGTGTGACGATGACCGACGCCGCGGCCGCCGACGACCTGTTCCGGGTACTGATGGGCGAAAAGGTGGAGCCGCGCCGCGACTTCATCGAACGTCACGCGCTCGACGTCAAGAACCTCGACGTGTAGGACAGGCTTCGGGCTCCCCATATCCCATCGCCGGACGTTCGAGGCGTCGGCCGCGCCGGCTCGGGGTTCCCCCGTACCGCCTCGCCGGACGTTCACTGCGGCCCTCGTGGCCTCCGCTCACTCGATGCTGCCTGCGCTGCGCCATCCATGGCTGCGCTGGTCAGCAACGCCGTCTCAGCGGTAGGGGTAACCCCTCGCCTCCCGTACTCGATGATCGGAAAGCCCGCACCGCAAGTGAGAAAGCCGGCATTACGCTCGGCGTTGGAACGCGCGGGGGGAGATGCCGGCGACGCGTTTGAAGGCGCGGGAGAATTGCGAGGGGTCGGTGAAGCCCAGGCGGGCGGAGGTCTGCTGCACCTGCAGACGATCGTGCGTGAGGAGGTCGGCGGCGAGGGTCATCCGTTGGCGCAAGAGTTCCTGGTAGGGGCTCGTGGTGCCGTAGCGACGGAAGAGCCGGCAGGCGTAGGCCGTGGAAATGCCAAACTCGTTGGCCGCCTGTTCGATCGACATGAGCCGCTCGCGCTCCGTGGCCAAGAATTGCTGGAACCGCTCGAACGTCGCGAAGGCGACGCCGTCGGGCGTGTCGGAGGGTTGGGCGAGTTCCCGGATCTTCGTGAGCAACACGCTGAGGAGCTGCGAGCAGAGGGTCTGGCTGTGTGCCGAGTGGGCGAGGCCGCACTGCTGGAGGAGATCGAAAATCGCCCGGATCTCGCGCGGCCGGCCGACGGTGGCGTGGGATCCTGGGGCGAGCCGGGCGGCGCGGAGGAGGCGGGTCGCATCGCGGCCCACGAAATCGACGTAATACTTCCGCAGCCTGTGCCGGCGGTCGGTGCCGATGATATGCGGGATGCCGGGGCCATACGAGAAGACCGTGCCGGCGGCGAGCGGGATCTCGCGGCCGTCGAGCGTGAGCGTGCCCCGGCCTACGGCGACGAATTCGACGCAGCAGTAGGGGAAGTCGTCACGGGCCACGACGTAGTCGCTGCGGACCCGCTCTTCACCGCCGCACACCACCGTGAGCGGTCCACGGTGGGCGGGCCGCAGGTCGAGGAAGTAGCGGCGGGCGGTTACGACCTGCCGCGAAACGAATGCCGGCAAGGGCTGATTGCGGCGTGGCGTCGGTGCGTGCGGGGCGGTCATGAAGGTCAAGAATAGTCATCCGGGGGTCAAGAATCATCATTCCGGTCGGTCGCGGGGCCACGGTATGCTGCGCTCATGAAACCGCTTCCCAGACTGTCGTTCGGGGTCGGCGATCGCTTCGCCCACGAGGCCGAGGCCCAGCTCGCCGCCTTCGAGAAGCTTGCAGACCGCGGAGTCGTCGTCGCCCCGGTGTGGAACAAGTCGAACCGCGAGCACTCGTTCATCGGCAGCGAGCCCGCGAGCGTGCGTGCGGCGGCTGCACGGGCCGTGTCGGCGCGGCGTTGGCCACATCCCTGGTTCGTCGATGCCGACCATATTCGGCTCGAGACGGTCGACCGGTTCCTCGAATCGAGCGATTTTTTCACGATCGACGTCGCTGATTCGATCGGCAAGCCGGCACCCGCAGCCGACGTGAAGGCGTTCCTGGCCCGGCACCCCGAGCTCGCCAAGCCGCTGGCCGTGCCCGGGATCACGAAGGTGATCCGCCTGTCGGAGGATGCCGTCGCCAGGATCGCCGGCACGTACCTGCTCGCTTGCCGGGAGGCAGGCGCGATCTGGCGGCATATCGAGCACGCCCGTGGGGGTGACGTCGTCATCGAGGTCAGCATGGACGAGACGGACGAGCCGCAGACGCCGCCGGAGCTGCTCGTGATCCTCGCGCTCCTCGCCGAGGAGAAGATTCCGCTCCAGACGATCGCACCCAAGTTCACCGGCCGGTTCAACAAGGGCGTGGACTACGTCGGCGATCTCGTCCGGTTCGAGCAGGAGTTTTCCGACGACATCGCGGTGTGCGCCTTTGCCGCCGCCCACTACGGGCTCCCCGAGTCATTGAAGCTGTCGGTGCATTCCGGGAGCGACAAGTTCTCGCTCTATCCGGTGATCCGCCGGACGCTCGCCCGCACCAACGCCGGCGTCCACCTGAAGACGGCGGGCACGACGTGGCTCGAGGAGGTGATCGGCCTGGCCGAGGCCGGCGGCGACGGCCTGGCGCTTACCAAGGAGATCTACGCCTACGCCCTTGACCACGTCGACGAGTTCTGTGCGCCCTACGCAGCCGTGATCGACATCGATCGCGCTCGGCTGCCGTCGGCCGCCGAGGTGGCGGTCTGGGATGGACCACGGTTCGCGGCAGCTGTTCGGCACGTGCCGGCGCACGAGGCGTTCAATCCGCACATGCGGCAGTTGCTGCACGTCTCGTTCAAGGTGGCCGCCAAGCACGGGGCCCGGTACACCGACCTGCTCGACGCGAACCGGGCGATCGTGGCCCAGCAGGTCACCGACAACATCTTCGATCGCCACCTCGTCCCCTTGTTTCTGGACGTGTAGTCCCCCCCATGCAAGCCGCGGTCACGATCTGCCTCGTGCCTGAAGCCCGCCACGGGCCATTCGTCTTCCACGACGGCCTCGACGCTGGTTGTCGCATTGCCGCCGAGCTCGGCTTCGATGGTGTGGAAATCTTTCCCGAATCGGCGGCAGGCTTCGAGGCTTCCGGCGTTGCGCGACGTCTGGCAGCGCACGGGCTGACGCTCGCGGCAGTGGGCAGCGGTGCCGGGTGGGTGAAGCACAAGCTGCATCTCTGTCATCCCGAAGCCGCGGTCCGCGCCCGGGCCGTCTCGTTCGTCGGTGAGCTCGTCGATCGGGCCGGCGAGCTGGGGGCACCGGTGATCGTCGGTTCGATGCAGGGCCGCAGCGAAGGGGCCGTGACCAGGGAGGAGGCGATCGCCTGGCTGGCCGAGGGCCTCCACGCGCTCGGTGACCAGGCGGCCCGGCATGGGCAGGTGCTGCTCTACGAGCCCCTCAACCGCTACGAGACGAATCTCTTCAACCATCAGGCCGACGCGGCGGAGTTCATCACGAGTCACGGCATCACGGCCGTCAAACTCCTCTGCGATCTCTTCCATATGAACATCGAGGAGGCGGAGATGGTGGCGGCACTCGAGGCCTGTGGCGACCTGGTCGGCCACGTTCATTGGGCGGATTCCAACCGGCAGGCGATCGGCTTTGGTCACACCGCGGTCGGCCCGGTCGTCGGCGCCCTCACGCGAATCGGCTATCACGGCTTCCTGTCGGCCGAAGTATTTCCGACCCCGACGCCGCACGCCGCCGCCCGGCAGAGCATCGAGAGTTTTCGCACGTTCACGAAAGGCTGACCCATGCTCAATGGACCCTTGCTCCACCCCGACATTCTGCGGATTCTCGCGCAGGCCGGGCATCACTCGCAGGTGTTGATCGCCGACGGCAACTACCCGGCGGCGAACAAGCGCGGGCCCCGGGCAACGCTCGTGTCGCTCCAGCTCATGCCCGGCGTGCCGACCGTGGCCCAGGTGTTCGAGGCGATCCTCGGAGCGGTGCGGATCGACGAGGTGCACACGATGGGCGTCGACCGCAGCGATTCCTACGCCGCCGCGACGCCGGCAGATCCCCCGGTGTGGGCCGACTACCGGCGGATCCTCGGCGCCGCGAAGTCGCCCTGCGAGCTCACGCCGATCGTGAAGTGGGATTTCTACAAGGCCGTGGCGTCGGACGACCACGTGCTCACGATCCAGACCGCCGACACGCAGCCGTGGGCGAATCTGCTGCTTTCGGTAGGCTGCCGCACGTTCGGGTGACACGATGCACACACGCCCACTCGGCACGACCGGCCTCCAGGTTCCGATCCTCGCCTTCGGCGCGAGTTCGCTCGGCCAGGAGTTCCGCTCGATCACACTCGACGAGGCCCTGGGAAGCGTTCGGGCCGCGCTCGAGTGCGGCATGCGGCTCATCGACACGAGCCCGTTCTACGGCCGGGGGATGAGCGAGGTGCTGCTCGGGGTGGCGCTGCGATCGATTCCCCGGCACGACTACCTCCTCTGCACGAAGCTCGGCCGCTACGACCTTTCGCATTTCGACTTTTCGGCGAAGCGGGTGGCCGAAAGCGTCGATGTGTCGCTCCACCGGCTCGGCACCGACCACCTCGACATCGTCCTCTGCCACGACATCGAGTTCGTGCCGCTCCAGCAGATCGTGAATGAGACGCTTCCCGCCCTGCGGCGCATCCAGCAGGCGGGCAAGGTGCGATGCATCGGCTTCAGCGGCTATCCCCAGAAGATCTTCCGCACCATCTGCGACGAAACAGCGGTGGACTGTGTGCTCAACTACAACCAGTACACGCTGCAAAACACGCGGTTCGCCGAAGAGACGATTCCGTACCTCGAAGCGAAGGGGATTGGCGTGATGAGCGCCGGCCCGTTCAGCGCGCGGCTGCTGACCGACGCTCCGCTGCCGGCGTGGCTCAAGGAACCGAAGGGGGTGAAGGAGGCGGCCCGGCAGGCGGCCGATGTGTGCCGGGCCCGTGGCAGTTCGATCGCCAAACTCGCCCTCCAGTTCGCGATCGCCAATCCCCGGATCGCGACGACGGTCGCGGGCAGTGCGAATCCAGCGAACATCCGGGCCTGGGCGGAGTGGGCGGCCGAGCCGATCGACCAGCAGCTCCTCCACGACGTGCAGGCGATCTTCGCGCCAGTGAAGAACATCGGGCATGTGGAGGGCCTGCCGGAGAACAACTAGGGTCGCCCTGGTGCAGCCCCCGACGCCATGAAAATCGACTCGCACCAGCATTTCTGGAACTATTCCGCCGCCGAATACCCGTGGATTGGCGCGGGCATGGCGCGGCTGGCCAGTGACCATCTGCCGGCCGACCTGGAGGCCGTCGCACGGCCGGTGGGCGTCGTGGGCAGCGTGGCCGTGCAGGCGCGGCAGTCGGTGGAGGAGAGCCGGTGGCTGCTCAGCTTGGCCAAGAAGCATCCGTTCATTCGCGGCGTCGTGGGCTGGGTGGATCTGCGGGGCGAACGGGTTGCGGACGACCTGGCGGCCCTCGCCGATGACGAGAAGTTCGTGGGCGTGCGGCATGTCGTTCAGGATGAGCCCGATCCGCGGTTTGTGCTCGGCGAGGCTTTCGTGCGGGGCGTGCGCTCCCTGCACCAGTTCGGGCTCACGTACGACCTGTTGCTCTATCCGCATCAGCTACGATTCGCGATCGAACTGGT
>Ga0214923_10003792_pt1 | contig 18712 bp, 25 predicted proteins | sample LL1510_MetaG_FD_177993 | JGI IMG/M metagenome (GOLD analysis project Ga0214923, IMG submission 177993) | Freshwater microbial communities from Lake Lanier, Atlanta, Georgia, United States - LL-1510 | ecosystem: Environmental > Aquatic > Freshwater > Lake | place: USA: Georgia | collected... | reverse complement strand
TCGGTAGCAGCAACTTCATCTATTTTTTTAACTAAATAATTTACTTTTTTCATTCTCTCCTGAGATTTTTTAAGTAATTCATCTAATTCTTTCTCTTTTGGGTCTATAGGTGTGGGATTATCAGCTAATACAGCAGTTAATCCAATAATGGCGATTAACGCCACAATGTAATATAAATTATTTGCCTTCATTTCTCAAAATCTCCAACATTTCAACCTTTGATACCATATACCCCAAAGTAGAATCACTTTTACGAATATGCTCTGTTAGTTTATCAACTTTTTGATTTAATTGAACGACTTCCGTATCACATTTATCTACCTGACCGGAGTAATTCATTTTAATATCAATATAAAGATAACCAATAGCTACTATTACTATGAATAATAAACCTTTTACTGGGTCTTTACTAAATTGTTCAAATGTAATTGGTGTTTTCATTCTTCAGTATTCCCTTCTTTTTTACCGAAAATTTTATCAGCAGAAGCCAAACCTAAAGAACCAAATGAAAGTGCAGCAACCGCATTAATTAAAGCATCTGCAGGGGCAACACTAACATCTGTAAATTGATTGTGGTACATTGTAAAACACAACATTAAACCAGATACAATACCAACAAATTGTTTTGATGAGAATTTTCCTTTATCGTCTTGGAAAATTTGAGTAAAAAATTTTTTCATAGTTTCATCCTTTCGTTTAAACATAACCGAATTGACAAAACTTATTTTAAAACCTTATATAAATAGGTAATTTTTTGGAATAACCCACTCTATTCCAAATGGATCATTGATTTTTACATCATTTTCTAATATTTCTTTTATCTGTACCCTCTCCCCCTCTATCAGGCTTCCTTTGTGGTTCGAAAATGTCCTCAACATTCTCACCTTTTCTCCCTTTTTTAGGTTTGAACTTTTCAAATCCGGCAGGTTCTTCATATTCATCATAGTTTCTTAAATCTACTTTTGGCATGGTGTTCTTTAATTTTTATTTTGTATCAAAGATAAATATTAAATTTTAATCAAATCGTTTTGATACTCTTTTAGTGAATTAATTTTTATTTTTAAATTACCCAACTCAAATTCCCCAATTTCACCACTATTTTTTATAATTTCGTTTAACTGGGTTATATATTGAAAATCTTGTTCGGTAAATCTATTTCCATCTACTTCTACAATAATATCTTCACCACCATTAAACCAAATTTCTAAAACTTCTTTAAGTTGAGGATTAGAGTTATTTAATATTAATTTTTTTTTATACACAGGTATTATAATGGGGTGTTGATATTCATCGTTTTTTATCCAACTCCCCCATTTCCTTATATAATTTTTAGCAGCTGATTGCTTCATATTATGAAATTCAGTATCTTTAGTTACATATTCAATACCATCTTGAAATTGACCCCCTCTACAAGTTAAATGATATACAAATGAATCTCTTGATTGAATACACTCCATACCATTTAAAATCATACGATTGAAAATATCAGAGTCTTCGTGATAAGAATGGAATAATTCATCGTGCAATCCTATTTCCAATAAGTCATCTTTATAACATAACCATGGAGCAAAAATTCCCTTGGTTATTTGGTTTTTACACTCTTCACTTTGTTGCAATGTAGCAACTTCTTTATTAAATTCTTCTTCCAAAAAATCTTCAGGATACATACCAAACGCACGAATAAGTTTTTCCTTACCAATTGGGTGTAAGGGTGGTTCAATTCTAGTTGCTGATATTACTGTTTTAGATTTAAGATGTTTAAGTAAATTTACATCAAAATTCTTACCCATAAACATATCAGCATGAAACATACACACTACATCCGTAGTAGCTGCTTCAACACATCGGTTATATGCAACTGCAATACCTCTAGCATTAGGCAATTCATTTTTAAAATATTTAATGTTATTTTCTATAAGCCAATGTTCGGTATTGTCTTGATTCATATCTAAATACACAATAATATCATGCGTAATTGCACTATTTTGTTTAATTGAACGAATGCTATCCTTTAAATATCGTAAGTTGTTTTTACTAGGGATGCAAAATGTTATTTTATTTATTTTCATTTTAATTTATGTGATTTCCTACTTTTGTAACACCCTTATGCTGTACAACTATTGTTGCACAAAAATTAGCATAATTTATTGCTTTATTTATATCATTTGTTCTACAATATTCTACAACTAATCCAGAAATAAATGTATCACCGGCCCCAGAATTATCTTTAATTTGTACTTTATCAACTGGATAATTTATATTTTTATATCGACATCCCCTATCACTTAAAGTTATTATCATTTTTTCGTAGAATCCTTCAAATTGTTGACCTAATGATACATTATTATTATATTCTATTTCATTTATTTTTATGAATTTAGCATTCTTAAAACTATCATTTATTATTTTTTTTGTATCTACAAAAACACAATTATGTTTTGAACATATGTATTCTATATCTTCATATGACAAAAATCCTTTATTATAGTCTGATATTATTACTGCTTTATAATTTTTAAAATTTACATTTTGAAGACCAGAAATTCTTGGAATAGCTATATTCTCGGAATCTACTCTTATAAACATATGATTAGTTTTTTCGTCAACATATCGTGTCTTTCTAATCTCTTTTTGATTAGTAATAATATCCGCATCAAATTCTAATGATAGTATGTTTTCATAAACATTTGAGGCCATGCCCCCAGTGGTAATAGTTTTTTTAGGTATTAAAACAGGAACAGGCGCATCAGGACACAACCTATCTACTTTTCCATAAACATAAATATCTTTACAACTATCTCCTATAACTAATATTTTCATAACTTATAATTTTCGCCATATTTTCTTAATTCTAAATATAATGAATAATAATCCGAATTACTAAAGTAATTATACATATTTGTTTCGGCATTTCTACAAAATTCACTTATACCAATATTAATTTTATTTTCTTTAAATGTCAATGAATTCATATGTGCTATAGTATTATAATCTGATACTATAGTTTTTAATTCATTAAGTTCCGCAATACATCCTGTATATAAATCTAAACCCCACCCATAAATCAATTCATCAGGAAAATGTTGTATTTTTTCTAAAATGTCTCTTCTCAATAATGGTGCTTGAAAATCTATCCATTTAACTTTTCTTAATCCCCGACCCCAATTCCACATTTGTTTCCAATGACATTGTTCTATGGAGGCGTTAATAACCGAAGGAGAATATACTGCTGCATCTGATTCTTTTGCTTCTTTTAAAGAAGTGGATAAAAATGCAGTCCCATGAAATACCAAATCATTATTTAGAAAATAAAGATATTCATAATTTGTTTGTAAAAAATATTCCAATACCACATTAAAACCCCCACCAAAAAAGACATTTTTTTCTATTTTGTGGGTTGTGGATTTAGCCAATACTTCCGAAGAACCATTATCTACTACCATTAACTCACATTCTGAAAATATCGGGTCTCTCTTTAATTGATTTACTAAGTTATCTGTCCATTGTGGTAGATTATGATTAAGAGTTGCTAATAGTATCATAATTTATTATAAGTGTTTTTCAAAATGTCAAATTATCAATTAATCATTGATTTTAATATGTTTGACCAGTGTGTTCGATTTCGATTTTCCTCAAAATGTTCTAAATAATATTTTTCATCTTCTGGTAAATTGTTTGTATCAAAATACCACGGTTCGTGTCTAGCAAAAAAATCACCGGCTGCTCTATAAGCAAAATCACTATATCCACAAGCCATACCAGGAGAATTAACAGCAAATGTTGTATCAACAGGTGCTTTAAATAATTGGCATTTTTCATCTATAATATACTCACGTTCAAAGAAACTACTCTCATGTTTTATGACTCGGTCTTTTAACAAAAAATGATTTGGTAAATCATCAATTTTAAGACTTAATCCCAATTTCGGTATCTTATATTTTTTACACATTTCAATCATATCATCAATAAATGTATCAGGCACTGTTTCTGTGGGTACTACATCACTATCTGTGTATACATGATATTCATTTAAAACAATATGATTATATTTCTTTTGAAATTCAGATTCATAATTTCTTACACAATCCAAAGCCTGGGGACCATAATTACTTTTACAAAAATATACTTGATTCGGATGTAGTGTTTTATACCAATCTAATAATGGTGAGTATGTTGATCCGTTATCTAATATAACAATATTATGATAACCCCTATCAGTTAGTGATTTAATTAATCTTTTTATTGGTTCTAGTCGATTAAAATTGCAAATAAAAATATATGTAGATTTCATATTAGTGTCTTTTATTATATAATTAAAAAGTTGTCTTGTTGTTAAATTATTTTTAGCATATTGCAATAATAGTTTAGTATATACAATAGCATCTTCGGATGTTAATTCTCCCATACACAATTTAAGTTTACAATCTAATATTAATTTTTTAGGAAAACTAATCATTGTGTGCTGGGGGCATTGTTCTAAATCAATAAAATATGGTATGCATCCATTTGCAATAATTTCATAATGTCTCAGGCAATCCCAACCCCCTTTTTTAAAAGTAACTCCAAAATAAGATTCTTGATAACCATTGTAATAATCTTGTTCATTATTATATATGTATGTGGATAAATCTCCGGGAATTATGGTTGCATATTCTCTGTGTTTTTCTGGCACAGTTTCTAAAATAATATCTTCTGGAATCGCGAAGTGCAAAGGTTTTACTTTATCAATATCATCCGTTAAAAGTTCTCGCTTAAAATATGTACCATATTCTAACAAATTAGTTCTAATAGATTGATTATCTTCTCCATCAATAAAAATTACATCTTTTTTATCATATGTTTCTATAACTAAATCAAAATAATCTAAACATCTTGTGCAAGAGCCATATATAATTTTATCAAAATAATGTTTTTTTATTTTTTCCGGAATATTAGTTCTATCAATAGTATCTTCGGTTAATTTACCACACATAGTAAATCCTCTGCCATATGATTTGCCAGCATCGGGTACTCTTGTTGTCCAATATAAATCTTTTTCATCTTTATACATATACCACAATTTGTTACAGTCGATGAAATTATCTCCGAAAGATATACGGCCCCCGTGAAATATCATGTCGCTTTGATAATCTGGTAGGTCTCCTTTTGCTATAAAAAGTATTTTCATTATAAATTTGTAAAGTTGTTGTTTGAATTTTTGATAATTGGGTATGCTTTAAATAATTCGAAAATACCATCTTCCAATGTAAATTTAGGATACCAACCCAACGCTTCTAATTTATTATTACTTACAATGTAATTGCGTTTATCAGTATCTTCGTTAATTTCACTTTCAGCAATATAAAAATCAGGAATAAACTTTTTGATTATTTCACATAATTCTTTTTTACTAATATTGGCCGAAGATAAACCTACATTAAATGTTTTATTTTTCATTTTGTCAAAATTTTTTATAGTAAATACAAAGGTGTATGCAATATCTTGAATGTGTATAAAATTACGTTTAAAATGAGATTCAAACAATACAATATACTTATCTTTATAAGCTTTATATGTAAAATCATTCACTAACAAATCCAAACGCATTCTTGGAGACACGCCAAATACTGTAGCCAATCTTAAAGTAACTGCGTTACCATTTAATAATAACGATTTTTCGGCTTCGGCTTTAGTTATACCATATAATGATATGGGATTGAGCGGAGTCTCCTCAGTGCAGTAAATACCATCTTGCCCAATACCATAACCACTATTTGTAGTTGGAAAAATAATTTTTTGATTAGGATGAGTTACTTTGGCTAACCATTGAACTGCTTCTTGATTGGTTGCTACTGTAAGTTCTGGATATTTTTCACACGCCGGCATCCCAACAATACCCGCTAATGGAATAATTACATCTGCTTCTTGTACTAATGGAAGAATTTTATCATAATCACGAACATCAAGTTTATAAAACTCAAATTTATTAAGATAGCAATATTGAATAAGATTTGTTTGATTGTACATTAAACTATCAACAGCAATAATTTTGTCAAACATTTTGTCGTGATTAGAAAACAAATAGTTAATTAGGACTGAACCAATATACCCAGCTGCTCCTGTTATTAATATAGTCATAACTTCTTTCTATTTTAAAAATTCATTTTTTACCCAAACCGAATCGCATTGTGTTGCCTCATCAAAATCACAATAATCAATCATTGTAAACCCAGCATCAATTAATAGGATTTTGAAATCATCAAATAATTTTTGATTTTCATACAATTCAACTAGTTCTCCTTCGATATGAATTGATTTAACTATATTTAATTTTTTACCAAATCCAGATAATACTTCATAACTACAACCTTCTACATCAATTTTACAAACATCAATAGTTTTGATGTTATACTCAACGATAAAATCGTCCATTCTATATGTATCTAATTCAATTTCTACATAGTTATTTAGATAATATCCCTGATAAACATAATGACTTACTCGTTTTTTGAACGATGAAATATCAGCAGCAGGACCATGTAATTGAAACATTTGTTTTCCTGTAAAATCTGATACCGCTACATAAAAATTATTAAAATCTGGAAATTTATTACATAGTGTTTGATAATTTATTGGATTAGGTTCGAAACAATATACTTGTTTTGGTTCAACATTGAATGATTGTTGTAAATGCCAAGCATCTGCCCCATTAGATGCTCCAATTTCAAAAACATTTGTAGGATTAATACTAGTTTTTGTTCGTAACAATTTTGGTAATTGTGGTATTGTAATATGCATATAACTTTTTATATAAATATAAATTAATTTGATTTAAAATATAAATTTCCAAATACCTTCCATAATATTTGGTCCTTGATTTAGTTGTTGCCAAATTGGACGGGATTCTCCGTTGGGATCCATATATGAGTTAGTAAATTCTTGTATTTCTTTGTAAAAATTGGCTGGGTTTTTTTGTATTCTTTGTTTACTAACTTTGAATTGATTTCCGGCACCAAAGGACCAGCTCTCCGGAGGATACCATTTACCCGATGAATCAATTTTTGATCCAGGCATATTTTTACAAAACTTAAACCACGGAATGGTGCTAAAATCATTTTGATATATTGACCATTGGTAATCTAGATTTGGCCATATAGTTCCTAATTGATCACAAAATGGTTCAAAATCTATAGGAATTGGAATATCTGAATTAATATATGGTATAGCATCTGTTAATTGACCTCCTGATTGTTTTTGGTAACTAGTGTATATTATTTTGTCCGGATTATTAAATATGTTAATAACATCTTTTATATAAATCTCCGGATGTGCTTGTATAAATACCATATAATCATTTAATTCATTATATTTAGAATGCATATGATATGCATATGTGCTAGCTTCGAAGCCTGGGTCGTCTGGAATGTCAATTATTTCTAAATTAATACCATTTTGTTTACATTTCGCTATATCCAACCCACCTAATTCATCATTTGGGTTTTTTGGTTTTGCCCAAGCAACTGCATTAGGAACTCCCATTCCGGGAGATTCGCCGGACCTATTATATACATATACATCTACATTCGATGTAATTTGTTCGATCCATTTTAAATCTTCATAGTATCTAGATACTACGATACCTACTTTATTTTTCATTAGTCTACCCTTTTTGCAAAAATTTCAGATGTATGGCCTGCTCTATCTAAAATAAAATTACTATCATATGGGATAAATCCATATTTTTGTATAAGATTAACCCAATATTCTCTAGATTGCGCGTTACAATGTATGTGTTTATGATCTTTAGTTGGATATTCCGTTGTACATGCTGTAAAAATTAAATATGTGTTTGTTTTAGAATGGTTTCTGATATTTTTCAGCAATACATCTACACTGTCGTGTGAAATATGTTCAAAATGCTCAAATGATATAATTAAATCAAATAAAATCTTTTTACCATCTGAATCTGTAAAATCTAATGGATAATCAGTACGAGCAATAAAATGATTATCATCAATATATGGACTATGAATGAATTCTCTATTTGCATCTACAGTAACAGTAACAATATTGGGGTTTAACTTTCTGATATAATTACTTAGTTGTCCGCTGCCACATCCTAAATCTAAAACATATTTAGGCTGTATAGTAGTTACTAAATATTCTGCAATTCTAGAAAACATGTTATGCCATAATTCTAAAAAATTATCTAATGGCATATGTTTGATATCCATATTTAAAAATTCAGTACCTGGAGAATTTTTCCATACTAATGCATCATGAAATTGAAACCCGAGTGCTAGATTTCCATTTTCATCAACCCCAAATGATGTATTTTCTTTTTGAAAAAATCCAGTTATATTTTTTTTATTTGTTTGAAGTATTTTCATTTTATTATTTATTTTAGTTTATATTATTAAATAGTTTCTTTAAAATTATTATTTAAAAAATAATCAATTGTAGTTTGCATAGATTCATTTAATGGTGTAAATTTTAAGTCTGGTATTAATGTATTTAATTTATCTATACTTAAAACTTTTCGATTAACGCCTATAAACTTTTCTGTATTATAATTTATAAGAGATGAATCGTATCCTAATATACTTGATATAATATTAGCATATTCTCTAATACTATAATCATTTCCCGACCCAATATTTATTGTTTCATTTTCTAAATGCAATGTTTTCATAACAATATTAATTGCATCATAGATATATACTAGCTCTCGTTTTTGATAACCATGTCCCCATAGTTCTACTTCAGTTCCCAAATATTTACCATATGTGATTTTTTTGATTAAATCAAATATAAAATGCGTATCATGTGTATCAAAATGTGGACCAAATAGTGTTGATGGGATGTAATGTACATATTTTAAACCATATTGTTCTGCTAACGATTTACATCCTATGTATAACATACGTTTTGTCATAGCATATGTGTATAAATCTACATTTGGTTCATAAATTAAATAATCAGATTCCGGCATTGGTAGTTCGCTTGGCCCATAAGAGCAACTAGTTCCAAAAATTATCATTTTTGCATTTGATTGTTTTTCATTCCAAAATTTAAGAATATTCGTATTTATGAACTGATTATGTAACCACTGATCTCCTTTATGATACTTACACCAATCCCCCGCTTTAGTTTTTACAGCTAAGTGGAAAATATGCGAAAATTGTATATTGTCATATATATGTAAATTTTCATAGTTATTTAAATTTGCAATTTTTGTATTAGATTCGTATATAATCCACCCAGCTTCCTTTAAAAACTTAATTAGATGCCGGCCAAAAAATCCTGTAGATCCTGTTACTAATGCTGTTTTTTTCATTTTTGTATAATTTTTATTTCCGGAAATGGGATAATGAATTTAACGCCTTTTTCTATTACATTTTTATTTTTTTCTAAAATTTCTTTTTCAAAATTGTGAGACAACATTAAATAATAATCTGGTAAATCATTATCAGATTCTTCGACTACAGGAATATGAGATCCAGGGGTAAATGTGCCAATTTTATATGGATTAACTTCTACGACTTTTTTGATTAAATTATTATCAATATTCATATAATTTAACAATGTATTTCCTTTTACTGGAGCTCCATATGCATAAATGACATTTCCTTTATTAACTATCTGTTCTAATAGTTCTTTTAATTGGTATCTACGATTCTCTATTTTATTTGCAAAGTCTTTAAATGTATCTAAAGTAAATTTTGCATCCGTTTCTAAAAATGTTAAGGCACGATTAGTAAGATTTTGTTTTTTCTTTGTAAATTTAGCAATAATACTTCCACTATGTATATCTTTAAAATATGCATCGTGTAAATGCAAGTCATACTTATTTAATAAATTTGTTAAACTATTTAATGTATAATAACAAAGATGTTCATGATAAATTGTATCAAAATTTAAATTATCAACCATTGCTCCAGCATACATTGCCTGAACAACAAATACCCCATTTTCATCTAAACAATAATTTATTCCTTTTATTACACTATCCAGTTCTTCTAAATGAAAAAATACACCTGATGCATTTATTAATTTAATGCTTTGTTTTTTTAGATGTATATTTGCGGTAGATTCATTAAAAAAATCATTAATTGTGTTAATTCCATTGTTTTTAGACAATTTACAAATATTTGTAGCAGATTCAAAATTAATGAGATTATTAAATCCTAATCTATGATATTGTTTTAATTGAGATCCATCATTACCACCAATATCTAATATGAAATCAATAATTGGATCTAATTCATATTCAACTGTATTTTCGTGAGCTAAATCATAAAAATGGTCAATTAATGTTTTGGTTGTTCCAGATATATATGTATGCTCTTTAAACATTGTTTCCTTTGGAACAAAATAATCTAATTGTAATAACCCAGACTCATTACAATAAACCAATCGTAATGGATACTTTTTTTCTTTTCCGACCTGATTGGGTTTTAGAAAATCATTACCCCATGGATGATATCCCAAATCCAATATAATTTCATAATTACTAGTTTGCTTATTTAAACCAAGTGAAAATATTTCTTTTTTCATAAAAATAAATCATTTATTAATTGATATTTTGTTATCGTATTGTTTCTAAATGTTATTGGGTCTGCATTGACACCTGGAGCATTACAATGACAATCAGCCATATGATGAATAAAACATTGTTCTAAATCATTTCTATTCAATGGTAATACTTTATTCATAGCACCACGCGGCCCAATTGGCCAATCTTTGAATATTCCAGATGATGCCAATTCAGGCCCATTGCCATTTAACGTAGTTAAGTTAAAATCTGTATTTTCAATTACATATTTTAATTTATCTCTTGTTAAGATATATGATGCTTGATGTACATTTGTTAAACTAAAATATTCATTGTTATTTAATGATATATTATAATTTTTAATGTAATTATATCCGCTAATGTTTTTCCATAAATCAATTAAATATTGAATTTGTTCGGGTGTATTTTCATAGCGAATGAATCCTAAACAATAATCAATTGGTAAATGTTTATCATGTTTTAAAAATGTATCAATACACGATTCTTGTATTAACATATCATATTCTGCAAACAAATACAAATCAAAATTATTTTGTTCTCGTATAAAATCCTGTCTATGAAATAAACAAGTTGTTGCTGGGTTATCATGTACTATTTGATTGATATCATCTCTATCTAATTTAACTGTACAATGCACATCAATTGTAACATCATATTTTTTATATGATTTATAAACATCAATTACGTGATTAAGATATTGTAAATTTTTATCACCATATGATGATAATGATACTAATAATTTCATAAATTTAAATAAGCATTAAGATGATGTAAATTATTGTTTTGAATCCATTCGTTTGTTATGTCTTTAAGACTACGTTCTCCAAAAAAACAATCTGATTGTTGTATATATGGAAAATATCCACATCTTGTAGCAATCCAAGGAAATACTGTTTCAAAATAACATGGTTCTTGTATTTTATTTTCATAAAATGTATTAGATGTTAATAATAAAAATGTTTCTATAGAATTTTTATTAATAGCATACATTGTTTCTATATAAGACCAATTAACATGAGTACATGGCATTTTATCAGTAATAGAATTCAAACAAATTTCAATTTCATGATCTTTATTATATGTTGCCCAATCTAACATTCCAGCGCTTCTAGATACGCCACGCAACGCATAGCTACCTAAATGACCATTATTTTTAAACATTGATTCAATATGTTTGCGATTTCCGAATAGTTCTGTTAAATACATATTTCGTTCAAAAGGACGATTGTTAATTGCACCTTTAGTATGAGCAAACCAATATAAATCATATGTTTTATTTGAATCTTTTAATAGTTTAAGCGCTTGTTGATACGCACTGGCATCTGAACCACAATATAAATTAGAATTCGTTAAACGTTTTATATTTGTATTTAAATCATATGAATCAATTATCGATTCTATTTCGGTAACTGAATTATAATTTATTCCAATATAAAAATCACAATCTGAGTATGTGGTTTTAAATTGATTTAAAAATTCGTGCAATACATATAATTTTGAATTATCAAATATTGATATTGCAAATATAACACATGATTTCATATTAAATTTCTAAATTAGATATTCCTTGATTTCTGTTTAAATTAATAGCAACTGCAGTTATATCATTATTAGGTTTTAAATCATTGATTAACACGCGGCTACCACCACCAATCCCCATTATCAACTGATCATAAAAAATACCCACATCGGATAATTGTTTTTCAGTAACCCCACGTAAACTTTCTTTCCGACCTGTTGTTAAAATAATATTATAACCTTTACTATCCCATTCTGCTAATTTTTCTAATGTACCTGGTAATATTTTTACTTTAAATAATGGTAATGAACTTTCCCATGGAACTGTATGTTCTATCAATGTACCATCTATATCACAAAATATTGTCTTTGGTCTAATTTCCATACTCCAATTCGTTAATTAAATTTTCGGCAATAAAACTATATTCTTTCTTATATGATGATACTCTAACTGCTTCTGCGGCAATTAATGTGTCAATATATTTAATATTTGATTTTTCTTTTATATAATTAAATGATGCTGAGTCGTTTTTGTAAAATTTAAAACTAAAACATAATTTTGCCAAATCTAATTCGTATGATCCAAATTTATGCTTTGAATATAACGGGTCAATCAGTTTGAGTCCATTAATAGTTGGTATCATATTCATAACACTTAAATCACCATGACAAAATGTTGGTTCAATTTGTATTTGGTTTAATTTATCAATTAACTTATACCCATTGGTTATGTCAAAATTTTTAAATAAATGATTTTCAATATTTTTTATATAAATATCAAATCTTAAATCATTTAATTTGTCATATGTTTTATATGTATCAATCAACTCAAATACATCATCTAAATTAAAATCACCACTTCGTTTAATATATTCTAATACAATTTCATTATTCTGATATGCTATAATATTGGGAATTTGTTTTTTGTTTTTATATGATTGATACCACTCATTTTCAAAACATACCAATTCACCAATTTTAATCACTTTATTTTTATTTTTAATAACCGTATTCTTAGTAAATCCCGTACTTAAATCTTTTTGCTTAGAATTACGAAATGAAAAATTATCAATGTAAATATCTTGCAATGTACCATAACGATATATAATACTATTAGTATTTAATTTACAATTAATATTATTCATTAACATTTTATTGATGCATTCTGATATACTTCTACATTCTAACGAATATTCATTAAATAATTTTACATCTGAAAAATAATACATCCCAGCACCCGCATATTTATATAATTTTTGTTTTTCGTTACATTCTAAAATATTATTTTTTGTGTCAGATTTGAAATTACTATAATTTAATAATTTAGTATTATTTAAAAAAGTAAAAACGGTTGGGTATTCTTTATTAAATTCAGTAATAGTAATTGGTAAAATATCACAATCAATAAACATACAAGAACCTTTTAACTCAGTAGTTACCGTACGCAATGTTTCTACTTGAGAATTTGTTTGTTGAATAACTTTGATTGTAATAAAAGAATCTAATAAGTTTCGAAGTGTATCGTAATATGTTTCATTTGTTAAAATAATTATATTTGCATCTACAAAACTATTTTTAATAGTTTCAATTGATTTTAATATTAATTCAGTGCCCCGATGTAATAAAAGGTGTTTGGGTGTAGAAAATAAACTACCCATTCTTTCATTTCGACCATTAATAGGATAAATTACATTCATTTTTTTAATTCATTAATCCATTGTTCAATAGAAAGAACCGGTGTCCAATTTAATTTTTTACATGTGTTTTCATATAATTGTGGATTACTATTTATACGATCACCTTTTCTAGATTCAACAAAAACAATATTATCAGAAAACATTTTTGCTATTTCTATTATTTTATAAGATTTTATTGGATTAACCAAATCAAATTCATCATTTTTTTCATATTTCCACGATTTAATTAAACCATCCACAACATCATCAATATGTGTAAACATCCTTTGTTGTTCACCATTACCGACTACCGTAAGTGGTTGATTGTTTTTATATTGTTGCTCAAATATACTAATTACCGATTCATAGCCTGGCACTGGTGAGCTATCATGTCCTGAACCAAATACATTATAAAAATAGCATATTGCATATTTCAACCGATACCACTTACTAAATGCTTTAACTAAATCAACACTCATTGATTTGGTTAAAGAATATGGTGAATGATTAATTCCTTCTTTTGCAAATCTAGTACTCGATGCAGCGTATATAATTTTTATATTTTGTTTCATACAAAAATTAACTACTTCAAATGTTCCAATTGTGTTGTAGTTCCAAACTTTTTCATATTCATTAAATGATGGATGTATTCTAGAATATTCTCCTAAATGAAATACCACATCTACAATAAATGGTAAATCAATTTTATTGATATTTTTAGTATGATTTTCAATATATTGAACTCCTTCAATTTCATTTTCGTGCTTACCTGCACTATAATTGTCGATTACAACAATATTATTTCCTTCGTGTTTTAGTCGTTTAACTAAATTTGAACCTATAAAGCCAGCTCCTCCTGTTACTAATATATTCATATTAATATCTTAATGGTGCATTCCAATTTGATGTCATTATAATACCCATATAATTATCAGCAATCATTAATTCGGTTATTCCTTGTTGTTTGTATTCAATTAATTGAGCTGGATAGTGAAAAACTTTAAATATGGGTTCTATAGAATAAATGTCGATTGCTTTAAATGCTAACAAAGCTTCTCCATACCAACTGAATTCAGATTGTGAGTATTCAATTAAATTTTCAAAAGTCAGATTATTTGGGTTTATATAATTATCTTCCAATGATTTCCAAACAGCGCTAGACCATATAGCTGGACTAGGACCGAAATCGTAATATCTACTAGTACGATTAAATAAATCCATAATCTTTTTTCTATCTTTTTGAAATGCATCTTTTGGATTAAACCCCAATTCATTTACTTTGGGAGATGCCCAAGAAAATAATTCTTTTTGCTCATGCATTACTGTATATGGAGTTGTATCATTATACATGAAATCAGAAAGTCTAAATGGTTTGATAAAATACGAATCTGAATCTATACATAAATAATTTTCTGTATTAACATACTTCCAAAATTCCGACTTAACAATTTGCTGATTTGACCAACTTTGAGAATATACCTTATTAACAATATCTTCATCTCTGATAATATTGGCAAACTCAGGTATATTGTTTTTAAATGATTGATAATCATCATTCGGACAAGATATATAAAATGGAATATTATCAACATTGTATTTATTAACAGACTCAGTTAGAACTTTCACTCTAGCTAAATCGTTAATGTAACTCTTACAATATATTACAAACTTGCTCATTATTTACTAATTTTATAAATCATACCATATTCATCAAATAGTGGTGCACCACCCCATTTTTCAAAAAACTTAATACCACTTTGCATTTCACCAATAGCATTTGATGCATTACGATGACCCAAACCAGCTCCAAAGAATCCATTCCCACCCCGACCCGCAAAATGGAATACTACACTAGCACCAATGGTTTCATATTTGAATCCTTCTATACGCATACGTAAAAATAAATCCATGTCATCAAATCCATTTGGTTTAAATCGCAAATCATTACCACCTATGAAATCCCAATCAAGTTTTTTAATAATAAAACTACATCCTTCAGCTTTTGGTACAGTTAAATCATTATAACATTTGCTAAATTCAGATGCTGCTGCATTGAATTTATCTTCTAGAAAATTATCAGGCATATCACCAAAATCTTTTGGATTTACCATTACGGTACCTGGCCTGTCAGATTCCATACCATTATGAAACACATTGGGTTGAATTCTATAACTAGAAATTATCCATTTTTCATCTTTTGGATGTGAATTAATTCTATTATACAACTCTAAATCAAAATCTTTAGCACAATACATATCTGCGTGAATAAAATTAATGAACTCAGTTTTAACTTCTTCAGCACATCTATTCATACCATACCCATTACTAGAATTTTCACATCTAGATTCTATGATAGTGGTTATGTCATATTTTTGTTTATTCTCTTCTAACCATTCATTAGTACCATCTGTGCACCCATCAGCAAAAATAATCAATGGACTTTTAAAGTGCTCGTTTTTACGAATTGATTCAATAGTTAGTTTTAAATACGGCAATGAATTATATGATCCAATGCACGTGGTTATATTTGATTCCATATTACCAGCTAATTTCCCAATCTTTAAAGTCAGCAGCCAAACAATCAATTTTATAATCTTTTCGGCCGCCTATTATCTCTTGAATTATGTTTTTAGCCACATTGCGAATACCATTTAAACCATGTGTTAATTCTAGATTATTACCATCTTTAATACCCTTACGATAATTTGATTCATTGTGCCATATATGAAGATTCATTTGCGATAATACAACTATAGCACGAATAGTTTCAGCAGTTATTTTACCATCTTGTTCATCTAGCAGTAGTTGAATATCGTGAACAATATCAGCTATTTCTTTAGCATATTCATTTTTGTGCTCAGGTATAAATACCTCTTTAAGCTGAACAATAGATAATCTATCCACTAATTCACTGAGTGTTGGTAAGTATTTTCTTTTATCCATTATTTAATATTTGTGTTGTTGATTTATTAGGTATTTTTTGAAAAAATTTTATCTCAGGAATATAATCTCTACCTATAATAGATTCATAAGTATAATCATTTCCTATTATCATTACATCTGGGGTGTATTTTTTAATTTCATTGATTAGTTCTTCATCGGAATCAAAAGTGACTATGTCATTAATGTATGTAATTGCTTTTAAAAAGCCAATTCTATCTTGCAGATTATTAAAAGGACGTTTAATTCCTTTTTTTTCTTTAATTCGCCTATCTGAGTCTATTCCTACTCTAATAGATCCAAATGATGAAGCATATTGAAATAGTTTAATATGTCCTATATGAAGAATATCAAATAAACCATTTATCCAAACTTTCTTACCCATGCTGGCTATCTCCTTTTACAACTCTATAACTATCTTCTTCATAGTGTTTAGTAGATACTTCAAAAATTGTAGCTCCTTCAGTAAGTGCTATCAATTGATGTGGTTGACCACATTCTAAATCTACGATATCTCCTTCTTCAAGCCAATTTACTTTTGTTTCTGCTGTTTCAGTATTAATCCATCTATATTCAAATTCTCCTTTAACAACGTACCATGATTCTTCTTTAATCATGTGATAATGCATTGAAAATTTTTTATCTTTATTAAATACTAAAACTTTACCACAATAAGCATCGTGATTTACAATCCAAAGTTCATATCCCCATGCTTTTTCATATTTATCTCCTTTGTGGGGGATTGGCTCATACTTATGTCCCATTATAGTGTATCGTAATAATTATTTTGTCTTTCTTGTCTTTCAATTGTTTTGGGGTGAATTAAATAACACCCTTCAAATTGACCCTCTAAAGGTATTGCTGCATATGTAGTAAAACCATCTAATTTTTCATGAACCTTATTTATCCATTTAATAGTTGGTATGTTTTTATATATTCTCCATTGGTAATCCGGCCAGTTTACCCATCCTTTAGTATTTAAATTCCACCCCCACCGTTGAATATGCTCTTCTGTCAGGCCTTCAACCGTGTTTACTCTTGGAACTAAATAAACTTCATTATTTGGATTACTTTCTAACAATTCGGGTAGAATTCCAATTAAGGTTTCCGATGGTAATTCATCTGCATCAATTTGGAAAATATAATCTCCGGTACATAATCCCATTAAGTGGTTTTTATGGTCAGCAAAATCATCGTTAAAATCTCGCTCATACCACTTATACCAATCTAATAGTGAGTAACTATTAAGTATTTCTCTGACTTTGGATGTCCCATTTTTACTATCAAAAAGAATTACGATTTCATCTTCTTCTCTCTTTTTTTCAAGTAAAAAACCAAGTAGTTTTTGAATTTCTACTTCTTCATCTTTGACTGTTATTGCGTAACTTATTTTCATTTTATTTTTATTTGGGGATAATTACTGCATAATTATTATTCCATTGCGATGCTTTTGGAATATCAGGATTACCAGGAAAAGCGGTTAATACTGAATAACAATTACCTTCTTTAATTTTGCTATTGACATTTTCATTATTTTTAACATCGGATGGAAGATATTGCGGATTGGATTTTCTAATAATAAAAGTAACTATATTTGTAGAAAAATCAGATAATGGTTGTGAAGTAGTAACAGATGGAACTTTTACTTTACTCGGTCCTTCATCTTTTAATACATATCCATCCTCCGCATCTTTTAATTTATTTGCTTTGTTCATAGGTAAAACCAAATCATAACCAATACCAGATATCTTTAATTGGTATGCTCCACCATCACCCGATACTTTACGTCCCACAGTTTTAACTAATTCCACTATTTTGGAATCACTAACACCTTTTTTAAAAACCGAACCTATACCAATTTTATTATGTGTCATTATATGTTTTTTAACATCACCAGATACTATAATTATAATATCTTTATAGTTTATAATAGTTGATTTCATTTTAATTCTTGCGTTTTTTGGGTTGCTTCTCTCACATCTTTCGGTTCTACCATATCAACAGGTTTATACTTATAATTGAA
>Ga0214923_10003791_pt1 | contig 18714 bp, 14 predicted proteins | sample LL1510_MetaG_FD_177993 | JGI IMG/M metagenome (GOLD analysis project Ga0214923, IMG submission 177993) | Freshwater microbial communities from Lake Lanier, Atlanta, Georgia, United States - LL-1510 | ecosystem: Environmental > Aquatic > Freshwater > Lake | place: USA: Georgia | collected... | reverse complement strand
GTAGAATCTGAGGTTGTAACACCCGTTGTGATCCCAGCGTCCGCTTCAGGTCGGGATCTTCTTCAGGCGCCACGGCAGGTCATTACCCGCCTTGTACTGAACCCAGGAAAAACCCAAATTTTGTCTCAAGCAATTTATGTAGTTGAAAAGGGAGCGAAGTAATGAACTCCCGTTTTAAGTTTCCTCGCCGCGTCCGGATACACGGTGGGGAATGTGGTGCAGTAGCACGTGCATTGCATCACGAGGCGAAGATTCAAACTTCGCCAGCCGTGAAGGAGAAAGTCTTCTTCACGACTAATGAAAGGAAATCAATGTCTACAAAGACAACACTCAAGCGCATTGCGCTTGTTGCTGTTTCTGCGTTGGGTCTTGGTTTGTTTGCTGCGGTTTCACCTGCAAATGCCGGTGGAGATGTTACTTTTTCAGCGAACAACACGTCTCAAACAATTGTTGTCGATTCCTCAGTGGTAGGTAATGCTACCGGCGATTCGACGACAAGCTCGCGCGCAATGGCAGTCTTCCGCCTTTGCGTAACTGATGCTGACGGACCTCGTCCACTTGCAGGCAGTGAGACCATTGATGCCTCTGTTGTGGGAGTGCCTACAACCGTGACATCAGGAAAAACTCTCTCGGCAAACTCCACAGATATCGGATTTACTGAGTTGACATACGGCAGTTCGAACCAGTCAACTGGTGGCGTGGTCTACGCTGTTGACTCCACAACTTCGGGGTTGACAAGACAATTCAAGACCGTATTGTCAACTGCGCAAACTTCTCAAGTAACAATTTTGGCAGGTCGTGGTGACGGAAACGTTATGCTCGATGGTAGAATTACTGCTGGAAATACCGCTGTATCGGATTCCGGAACCTCTAGAATTCTTGGTTCGGCGTATTTTAACTGCTACTTAATTGGTGCTCATGGTTTTGGAAATACAGCCTGGGATCAAGGCACATACACTATTCGCTTTGCGATGACGGACAGTGCAGGGTTCTTGTCGAAAGTTCAAGACGTGTCTGTTAAGTATGTAACTTCTGCTGCAGACAGCGGTGCGACTTTCACAATCACTAACGCGGGAAGAATTACGGACGGAGCTGTTTATTCATACGGTTCTACAAACCGGACTACCGTGACGTTGACAAATGGAACTGCTGGTGGTCGAATTTTCACCTACGGTTCAACGGCATTCACTCCTGTATGCCCAACACTAGCTGTTGCCGTTGTGGATCAGGATGGAGCAGTGCTTTCCTCCACAGGTCTTCTAATTGGAGACACTGGTACCGCGGGTCTGGATCATGTCGCCTCGACATCTGATTCTGCGACAGTCGCGGATAACACACGTCAAAACGCGTTCTGTAATGGAACATACGGAATTACAACTAATGCAACAGGTACGTTTGCGACTGCGGTCTCGAATAATGCGACTTCAGGAAATTCAACTGCGTTCCGAGTTCGTTACGGTTCAACTTCAACGACTGGTGCTTTCTCGGTAGTAACTACCGCTTCGGCCACTGTTGCTAGTTCCTCAGTTACTTTGACAGCAACTGGTTCGAAGAATCATGATGATGCGGCCAACACAGGCTACATGGATAACGGAAATCGTTGGACCTTGCCTCTGACCACAAAGTCTGCGGTAATTAAGGTTCGAGCGATGTCAAGCGCAACTGCGCCCGTTGCCAATTATCCATTGTTGTTCAGCGTTTCATGGAACTCCTCAGCTGCAGCTGGTGAAGTAACTCCAAGAACAACTTCCTCGACAATTGCCGCAACTTCTGTAACAACAGATTCAAGCGGCTATGCCTCACTAACATTGACCAACAACACTCCAATCGATGGAGCTCAAGTAACGGTTACTGTTTCCGGTTTCACTGGAACAGCGGCTGGTCAAGTTATCCTTTGGCAGAAGAGCAAGCCTGCTGTTGTGTCAGTGAGTGGTGGAACCGGCATGAAAGCAAAGACTGGTTCAACAAACACCGTCACATGGACATACACTGATACTTTCGGTGCTCCGATCGTAGGAGCGGTTGTTGACTTGGCAATCGCTGGTGCCAACAGCGCAACAAGCACTGTTGTAATTCCTTCAACCACAACTGATGCGAATGGTGTGGCTAGCTACACATTCACCGATGCTGCTGGTGTTGAAGCGTCTTCAACTTTAGGAACAACAACTCTTACCGCTACAGCGCGTGAAACCGGCCTTGCTGGCTCACGCATCATCACATGGGTAGCGACAATGCCAGTTGTTGCCACAATCACCGGCTTCAGAAATGACAATGAAGTATCTTCAGGACCGACTTCTTATTCGGATCCAGTCGATGCTGGAGCTGTCATTTATGACACAGCCTCAACAGGTACCAAGTATCTAATTACTACAAGCGACAATTTGACTCGTTCAATGTTCCTTGCAGGTGATGATCGCGAGCAAGTAGCGTTCCAGTACACACTCAAGGATTCTGCGGGAGCCCTTGTATCTGGTGTGCCTGTAACACTTACTGCAACTGACGGACTATGGATTCTCAACTCCGTAGGTCTACCAGTTGCTTCGCGCACCATTTACGCTGGATCAGGTGGAACCATCTCATTCATCGTTATGGCTACAAAGACTGGTACTCATACATTGACACTCACATCAGGAACAGTTTCCACAACAACTAAGTTGATTTATGGAAACTCATCTACTGATGCACGTTACCTGGCACTATCTGCTAACGCTTCCGGAACTGCAAACGCCGAGAAGCTTCCTGCAATTACTGCTTCGGTCACTGACCGTTGGGGTAACCCAGTTTCAGGCGTAACAATCACCGTGGTTCACACTGGTGTTGGTCGCCTTGCCGGTGGAGCCAAGACAACTTCTTACACAACTGATGCCGCTGGTCAGTATGTAATTGAAGCTACTTCAACAGAGGCTGGAACAGCTTCTGTAAAGGTCACCGCATCCGCAACTTCATCACAGCTTGAAGATATTGCTGGTTATGTCGGATCAACTGCTCTAGTTGACGCCATCACTGCAGGTGTCAGTGAACTCACAGGCACATTTACCTTCGCCGCTGGTACTTCAGCTGCTACAGCTGCTGCGGAAGCAGCAACTGATGCTGCTGCTGAAGCAATCGATGCTGCTAATGCCGCAACCGATGCTGCAAACCTTGCTGCTGAAGCAGCAGATGCAGCTACAGTTGCAGCGGAAGAAGCACGCGATGCCGCAGATGCAGCAACTGCTGCTGTTGAAGAGCTTGCAACTCAGGTTGCCACATTGATGGCAGCACTGAAGGCTCAAATCACAACCTTGGCTAACACAGTTGCCAAGATTGCGAAAAAAGTAAAGGCGTAACTATTTGAGAGTTAAACTCTCAACGTAGTTGCCTTAAGCTCAGGGCCCGCCATTTTGGTGGGCCCTGAGTCATTTCTCGGGAAATCAATTAACATTAGGGCATGAGTTCTAATCGCGGTCAAAGAAAACAGATGTCAATCGAAGACAATGAGAAAGCTGTAGCACTTACTTGCTACCTTGCCGGACTCGCAACACTCGTCATTAGTCCTTTCAGTAGCTTTGATCCTATAAATGTAGTGAAGTTATTCTTGGTTTGTATTGCTGGCTTTGGAGGATTATTTCTATTTCTACAAGAGTCTATAAATTTAAGGAAGTTAATGAAGGCTCAGCAAATGTATCTGCTGATTTCAGGATTGCTTATCATTTCGATGCTCGTTACGTTCTTGCTCAAATCTTCACCTGTTCCACAGGCTCTCTATGGGACATACGGACGTAATACCGGCTTGCTTGCAAGCCTCTCGCTCGTTCTAATTGGGTTCACAGGTTCTTTAGCCCAAACTCAGAAGATGATTACTCGCGCTTATTTTGTTTTATTGTTGACTGGAGTGGTTTGCGGGATTTATTGTATTTTTCAATATCTTGGGATTGATCCCATTGAATGGAGCTCAACATATAATCCGATTTATGGGACGTTAGGAAATCCGAATTTCGCATCTGCATTTATGGGCATGACTGGTAGCGCTGCGCTTGTCTTGCTCTTTTCGAGTCGATATCTAGTGGCGAAGATTGGTGCTTTAGTAATCACATTGGTTGCATTTTTCGTAACAGTTGCATCCGAATCTTGGCAAGGTACAGCGATGATTCTCATTGCAATCGCGGCAATAACACTTATTCAGATTCACCGAGTGTTTCGCAAGAAAACTCTTTCAATTCTCATGATTTTCACGACACTCGCTTTGGGGCTCATCTCATTTCTTGGTTTGATGGGAGAGGGTCCTTTAGGGAAGGTTCTTCAGAAAGGCACTTTATCAATCCGCATCGATTATTGGAGGACTGCGCTCTCAGCAATCAGAGACAACTGGCTCTTTGGCGTGGGAATAGATGGTTTTGGAGATGTCTTTAGGAAGTATCGAGATCAAGCGACTTTAGATCGAATTGGGCCAAATGTTTTTACCAATTCTGCGCATAATGTCTATCTTGATTTCGCTTTGTCATACGGCGTTATCGCACTTTTCTTTGTAATTGGTTTAAAGATCTTGGTTCTCAAAACCGCCATAAGGAGCATTCGAGCCAGCAACTATTCAGTCAACCTTTATTTGGGACTTTTTTTGGCATGGATCACTTATGAAATTCAGGCGCTTATCAGCATTAATCAACTTGGAGTTGGTGTCTGGGGATGGTTGATCGCTGGTTTACTTTATGGAGGCGCATCAAAGAATGAGCAGATAACGAAAGAGCTTCAAAAAGCTCCAGGAAGATTGGCGATTAAGCCGAGCAAGAAATCTGAATACCAATCACTTATTTGGTTCTCTGGGGCGGTATTGGGCATGCTCGTCGCCCTTCCAGCCCTCATTGCAGACAGTAATTTTATGTCCTCAATGGAATCCCAAAAACTTGATCAAATCGCAAAGGCAACGAAAGCCTTTCCTGCCGATGCCTATCGAATATCTTACATTGTTAGGCTACTTGATAAGGCAAAATTGGATGCTCCATCGGTTGAACTCACTAAGTTTGGACTTGAGAAATTCCCTTTGAATTACGATTTGAACTTGCTGCGTACTCTTCTTCCAGGTTTTACTCTTGAAGAGAAGCAAATGTCGGAGGAAGTTCTTGCAGAACTTGATCCATTGGTAAAAGGAAAACCATAAATTGAAATCAGCGAAGATTCTTGTCACCGGTGCTGCAGGTTTCGTTGGTTCCCATACTTTAAATCGACTAAAAACGCTTGGACATGATTGCATAGGTATTGACAATTTTAACGACTATTACTCTCCCAAATTGAAGTTAGCGCGTGTTGAACACTTTGAACTTCAAGATTTTGTTTGCAATATTGACTTATTGAATCAAGAGGAACTCTCTAACTTTTTTCGGAAATTTGACCCTCAAATAGTTATCCATTTGGCGGCGCAGCCAGGAGTAAGGTATGCCCAGATTAATCCCAAGTCATACATTACAAATAATGTGGTGGCATTTGAAAATGTGATTGAAAGTTGCAAAGAGTCAAAAGTAAAGCGCTTGCTTTATGCCAGCTCAAGCAGCATTTATGGACAAAACGCTGGAACGTCATACGTAGAATTTAACCGTGGTGAATCGGTTAGGAATTTATACGCACTCTCAAAGAGATTCAATGAAGATCGTGTCGCTTTTGAAAAATCATTTGAAAGCGTCGGACTACGCTTCTTTTCGATTTATGGCCCATGGGGGCGTCCAGACATGGCCTACTTCCGACTCATTGGAAGTGTTTTAGGATTATGGCGATTTAAGAAACTTGGCGATGGCGAGCAATTGAGAGATTACACGTATATTTCTGATGTGGTGGATGCGATAATCGGTATTCTAAATCTAGACGAATTACCAAAAGTGATAAATATCGGCGGTGGTCAGCCATTTTCTCTAAACAAGATGAATGAACTTGTTCAAGAGTATTTTGGCAAAACTTCTCAAATTGATAATGCTCAGAAAGATGAAACGGAGGCGCTCATCACAAGAGCTAGCACTGAACTGTTAAGCCAACTTGGAGTGCCAATCCCCAAGATAAATTTCGAAGTGGGTATTTCACAAGTCTGCAATTGGGCTAAGAACGTACCTGCAAGTGAGTTTTCCGAATGGCTAACTTCGTCAAAATAATTTATGGACTTTTCCGTAGTTATTCCAACCTATAATTCGTCAACGACTCTGGCGCGAGCACTCGCAGCATTATCCTCTATATCGGAAGAAATCAATTTAGAAACTATAGTAATCGACGATGCATCACTAGATAGAACGGAAGAAATAGTTCGGACTTACGAACACAGATTAGATTTAAGGTATTTTCGAAATCGGAGTAATTCGGGCGCAGCGTACTCTCGGAATCTAGGAGTAGAGAAAGCGACTTTTAAGAATATAGTCTTTAATGATTGCGATGATATTTCACTCTTGAGTCGTTTTGAATCTCATGGTCGCCATCTTATGAAGCACCCAAATAATCTGAGCTTTGTCACTAGTATTAAGCGATACGGAAATCGAGAAGTTGTCTACGGTGTTGGCGATTGTGAAGATTTGAACTATTCAGATAATCAATATGTGAGATATATCTTGTTGGGTGAAACTATAAAAACTGGTCCAAATTTGCATTTTCCTTGCGCAACCATGGCAGTAACCAAGGACTTGTTTACAAAATTGGGAGGATTCGATGTTTCACTCAATCGGAATGAGGATGCTGATCTAATCATTCGTGCCCTTAAAATGGGAGCATCAATCTCAACCTCTTCGGTACTAGGAGTGATTCGCGAATCGGGCAACTCCCCGCATCAGAGAGGTAAATCGAATTTAGCCGGAGAATTGAGGTTACTTGAGAAATATGGGAAGGACCACCTAACTCGTACAGAGCGAAAATCCGCAATTTGGTGGTTCAAAGCGAAAGCTGAATATTTTGAGAGGAATTACTTAACTTCAATTAGGTTTCTGTTTATTTCCGGCTTATTCAAGCCGTCCAGAATCTTGCACTCAATGACTATTAATTTTCCAAGACGGCTATCACATGACTTAAGGAATTTTCTAAAGCGATGAAAAGGCGTGTAGTCCTTGCTACCCGAGCGCTAAGCGGAGTCTTAGGCGGTCTCGAGAGACAATTGAAAGAGATTTCAAGCGCACTGTGTGATTTCGACTATGAAGTTCACCTGATCTATCTTTCAGATAGTAGCGAAGACACATTCTTTCAGCTTGATGATCGTGTAATCCAACATAAGATTTCAGGGATTAGTCCAGATTCAAGAGCAACAATGCGAGTGAGATTCCAGCGACAAAGACAAGTTTATTCTTTACTCAAAACCATAAGACCAAATATCACTATTGCATTTATGACTGGTGCATATTTCTTTGTCAGTTTACCATCCATTCTATTGCGAGTCCCAGTTGTACTTGCAGAAAGAAATTCTCCACAAATATACGATGTCACGTCTGCCTCTAAACACAAGAAGTGGATTTTTTTGACCATGTTGTTTGCGAAAAGAATTACAACACAATTTCCCAATTATGTAGATAAGTATCCTCGGTATCTGAGGAGAAAATTCAAAGTAATCCCAAATGCAGTTCCAAGCGAAATAGTTAAGCTGCCGTTACAGAATAAAAATGTTCAAGGAGAAATCATTTATTTATTTGCCGGTCGATTTAGTTTTCAAAAACGAGTGGAGCTACTTATAGAATCGTTCTCAGAGTTTTCGCGCGAAAAAGAAGATGTCACCTTGAGAATCTTTGGAGAAGGTTCTAATCAGGATTCTCTTCAACGACGCATTGATGAACTAAGAGCCAACTCGAAGATAATGATGTATCCGGCAACAAAAGAGCTTTCAAAAGAGATTCTTAAAGTAGATGCTCTTTGCATTCCTTCGCTCTGGGAGGGTTTTCCAAATGTTCTTCTCGAATCCCTATATTTGGGTGTCCCTGGGCTAGGTTTCTCTAATTGTGACGGTGTTAGAGATCTTCTAGTTGACGGAATGAATGGTTGGCTTGCTGATTATGAAAATGATGGGAAAACGTTTGTATCACTTCTCAATAGATCATACGAAGATATTATGAGTCGAAGAATTTCTCGAGAAGATTGTCGGGAATCTGTCGAGGTATTTGTTCCACAGAATGTTTATAGCCTCTGGAAAGAATTGATCGAAGACACAGTTTAAGATCGAGAAAGTGAAAATCTGGGTTTGATTACGAAGCAATAATGTCGGTGTAAGGCTCTAAAAGAGATCATATTAAATCTAATCAAATCTATTCCCAAAATCCATCGCCATTTATCGAGGAAGTTGGTAGGTGAACGACTCATGCCATTGAGATATGAATTAAAGTGATGAGTTTCAGAACCGTGCGCTATTGCAAAACTCTTAGAGAGCCAATAGTCAATTTTGTGAGTGCAAAGCGGCCAATCGGCAACTGAAGTTATTGGAGTTTGCGACTCTAGGAGTTCATTTGCGGCAGATTTATTCAGTACGTATGCGACTGCATAGGAGGGAGTGATAGTAGATCTCTTAAAAGTAGAATTTGGTTGAGAGTCAATTAATCTTTTGGCATGATGGAATAGGAGTGAAACTCTTGGAATATCAGGCGAAAAACCAATAGAGTTTTCAATTTGGTTTTTGAATAAATTTGTATCAGTAATGAATGCATCGTCCTCCAAAACTAATGCCCAAGCTTGGTCCTCTTCAATAATCCTCTTATAGATCTGTCGATGCGCAAGAGCGATTCCGATTTCGGATAATGATATTCTTCTACCAATTCGAAGGTGGCACTCCTTAAAATCAACCACTGAGTCTAGATTAGTTCCAGACTGCAAAAATACACCTGGGCTTTCAATCATGTCGAGATTATTATCTTGAATAAATCTTAAGAGTGCCGTATCAAGAGAGCGGTTCTGACTCTTAATAACAAACACTTTAATGTCAATCATTTTGTGCTTCTTTGAAAACTTTAAGGTAGCGATTAGATATTTCTACAGGATTCCTGGACGATGTTATTTCAGCAAAAGCTTTTGTATTTACCAGTTCAGAAAGCTTCATTCGCCCAAGGCGAAGATCACGAATCTTGGAGGCCATATCTTCTTCATCTGTGGATATACACGGTTTTGGAATGGGTAATTCATCGATATCATCAAAATGCATTACTAGCAAAGGAATTTGTCGCATCAAGGCTTCAAGAATGACGAGACCGTCACCTTCCCAACGAGAGGTAACAAGCAAGAGCGAGTTTTCAGACAGGCGATCCCATACTTGTGGGTCAAAACCATTAAAATTCGCATCTATATTGTCGAATTTAACTCTAGTTTTCAAAGTTCCCTCACCATATATATCGATGTGCTTCTCTTTTGAAAGTTCTAGCACTTTAGGAATTCGATCAAAACCTTTGTCATAACTCAGCCTACCCACCCATGTAATTTGGAGTTGCTCAATCTTTGGTAATGAAAAAGGTTGCGAAGGAAATAACTCAATTGGATTTGGAATATATATTGGACTTTGGTCTGAAGTTCGAGACATTCTTAAATGAATAGTTTTGCTACCCCTTAATGCGAGTATGTGCATAGCTACTCGAATCACCAAACCCTTCAGTCCCTTCCAATAGAAGGGTTGATGTTCGACTAAAAAAAGCTTTCCAAGCCCGGGGGTTAGTGCAGTGAGGAGCATGGCAGGCTCGCAATGAATCACAGTTACTTCAGGCCTCAAGCAACGAGCCAATTTGAACAACCTAAACACCCCGATGAATAAAGAAATGGCAGAGAAACTTTTGATGTTCAAGTACTTAGCATTAGCAATCTCTAGCCTCATCTTGGAATACAAGTACGATATCCACGCATCATTCTGCAGAATGAACTGTTGATGAAGAATTAGAGCAACTTTTTCAGCACCTCCCCCTTGTGCCTGGATAGCGACCTGTAGAATTCGCATAATTATCTGCGGCTTTGATAGTAGTTTGCTGTTTCCTTGATTATCTGACTTAGATCGATTCTGGGTTCCCAACCTAGGATTTTCTTTGCTTTGGTGATATCAGGAACCCTGCGAATCATGTCTTCAAATCCGTTGGGATAGATAGACTCATATTCATTAAATTCGATTGCTGAACTTGACTTAGTGAAAGCGATTACTGCTTGAGCGAGTCCAAGTATTGAGGTTTCTTCTGGATTACCTAAGTTAAATACTTCACCACTTATGTTGTGGAGTTTCATAACAGTCAAAAGTGCATCAACCACATCATGCACATGTATAAAGCAACGTGTCTGGGAGCCGTTCCCATGGATGTTCAAGGTTTTCCCCTCCAAAGCAGCCTTTACAAAACTGGGCAACACCATGCCGTATTTGTGGCTTTGACGGGGGCCAACAGTATTGAAAAGGCGAACGATTCGAACGTCGAGACCTTTGTGATGGTAAATCATAGAAAACGTTTCATCAATCGCTTTTGCTTCACTGTAAAGCCATCTGAACTTCTCTGGGGATCCAAGCACACGATCAGAATTTTCGTTTAACGTTCCAGCAGAATTCTTCCCATAAATCTCAGAGGAGCTTGTCAACACCACCCTTTTTTTTAGGTCCAAACATGCGTGAAGAACATTTTCTGTGCCATCAATATTTATCTTGAAACTCTCTAAGGGATTTTGCATAATGTTTGCAACGCCAACAGCTGCTCCTAAGTGATAGACATAATCGCATTCACTTACTATTTCTGTAACTAAACTTGATTCTAGTATTGACCCTTGCACGACTTTTAAATTTGGATTACTTTTCAAATGTTCAATATTCGCTAGCGATCCTGTTGATAGGTCATCAAGAATAATGACGGAGCCACCTGACTCAATCAACTTGTCAGCGAGGTGAGAACCAATAAATCCTGCTCCCCCTGTGATGAGAAAACGGCTATTAGAAATGACAAGAGAATCAGGCATAGTCAAACCTTATCGCAGTAGGAGTATTTAGGACTGATATCCTGCTCCAACTATGATTCAACCAAAGAGGTCAAATTTTCCGAGAATTGCGATTGTTGGACAAGGGTATGTTGGACTGCCCCTTGCTCAAGCCTTTGTCGAAAGCGGAGTAGAGGTAATTGCTGTCGAAAGCAATCCGGATGTAATCAGAGATATTGAATTAAAGAAAAGTCATATTGAGGGCATAACGAGTCATGACTTGACTGCCATGTTGGAGTCAGGAAAGTACCAGGTCCAAAGAAATGTAGATTTGATTTCTCAATGCGAGTGCGTGATTATTTGTGTCCCGACTCCGTTGGATAAAGATGGTAAACCTGACCTGACAATATTGGAAAGTGCAGTAAAGAGCGTCGCTCCACATCTTAGTTCTGATTCTATTTTGATATCTGAATCGACATCATTTCCCGGAACACTTCGAAATGTGATCCAACCTCTTGTTTTGTCACTCAATAAGTACGGCTCCAAAATTCATCTTGCGGCCGCACCTGAACGTGTGGACCCAGGAAATAAATCTTGGAATCAGAAAAATACTCCTAGGCTGATTTCTGGCCTTACAGAGGAAGCAAAACGCAGAGCATTAGAAATCTATTCTTATATTGCCGAAAAACCGATTTTGGTCTCCAGTCCAGAAATTGCTGAGTCAGCAAAACTTCTTGAGAACAGTTTTCGTCTGGTGAATATCGCCTTTATCAATGAGTTCTCGCAGTCAATGACAAGACTCGGTATTGATGCCCTTGAAGTCATAGAAGCTGCAGCAACGAAACCATATGGTTTCATGAAATTTAGCCCAGGAATTGGCGCAGGGGGGCACTGTATACCAGTAGACCCGGTATACCTTGCACAGTATCTTGCCGGCAAAGACATTAGTCACCCGTTACTTCAGAAGGCGATAACTTCCAACGAAGAGACTTTTCAATTCATAATTGATCTTGTGAAATCATCTAAAGTTCAACCAAAGTCAATCTTGGTCGTAGGTCTTTCCTACAAAGAAGGTATAAACGATTTACGAGAATCTCCAGCCATTCGAATATTAGATGAACTCAGAAAAGCTTACGACGTAAGCTTTTACGATGATGCGATTTTGCATTTTGATGGCCTAGAAAGAACTGTAAATCTTCGAGGATATGATCTGGTTCTGATTCTAGTAAAGCAATCAAAATTAGATGTACATGATTTAGCTGTCGGAAATAGCGTGGTTTGGAATTGCACCGGCATTATGATTAAAGATCCAAATATTTCAAATATTTTTGATGGGAAAGACTTTGAATAATTTCCGCCTGCAAGTTTCGCTCGAATGGATTAGAAGATTTGGGTTCACCAAATATTTCGTTCATGCATTTTTAGGTTTATTTAATCTCACTAGGTTGGACAAACCTGCGGTGTATCAAAGATTGATGAAAGCTGCTAAGAGTATCGAAATCGATCCTTTCATAATGGCCAATAGCTCAAAAGGAAAAGCTCGGATTAACTTGGAGAAAGAAGCAAAGCAACTTGAGAAACTAATTCAGGCTCGATCATCCAAATCAAAGTTTCCGTCAAATTGGAATTCGGGGATTAGAACTTCACAGCTCCTGTATTTGATGACTAGAAGATATAGATTCCTGAGAATTCTCGAAATTGGTACGGGCAATGGAATATCCACGTTGTCTTTTTTTCGAGCATTGAAAAAGAATTCACAACATTCAACTCTAAAAACTGTAGATACTTCGAATTCAGCGGGTTCTATTTTGAATGAACAAGAACGATTAGAAATATCTTTTGAAGTTGTAAAGACTGATTTGCGAAGCAAGAAAGCGTTGTTCTTGAAACTAGGAACATTTCAACCCGATTTAGTTTTTGTAGATGGTGCACATGATTATTTGAATGTAATCAACGATCTTGAGCTCTCATTAAATCTAAAGCCAAAAGTCATTATTGCGGATGACATAGAAGTCAATGACGCCTGGGAGGATTTCTGTAAAAAGAATGATTTAGCGTACAGAGTATTTCTGGATGGGAGAAAAGTTCTAGGGGTTTGTTTTCTTTCGTGAAAAGTTTAGAAAATGAAGAATCTAGAAGAGATGACTTGATTATTCGGTTAATTGGTGTTTTGACTCTATTTTGCTTACTCCTACTCTTCAATCCTCCTGTGACTGCGGATGAGGAGAAGGATTTAAAGTTTGTTGACTTTATGAGCATTTCGTGGCCAAATGCAGCAGCATCTTCTTCAAACATGGACAATCTGATGTCTAATTTTGAAACTCAAGTAATCCCAAGGTGGAAAGACTTAACCTCAACTTATGGAGGGGAGAAGGTCCCACAAATAAACTTTAAGCTTGGTCGCTTTTCAACTAAGACACTAATTTTAAGAAGCGGTTTTGACTGCAATTCACGGACGTTTACAGGTTTTCTAAATTCACTTCGACAATCGGCTTATGCTGCCCTTGACATTGCTGATTCACGAGGTCGTTATCTGGTTCTACTCTCCCCGAATAACGGTTGTCTATGGCAGGGGCGCAGCACTGTGGCATCAAGTCTTAAAGAGGGCGGAACGATTATTCTGCACAATGACATTAATCCTTTTGTACTTTCCCATGAACTTGGACATTCTCTAGGTTTGGGACACTCAAATCTAATTCAGTGTAGCCGTGGTTTACCAGATGGACTGTGGGGAACTGATTGTCGAGCAATTGAGTATGGTGGTGCCATAGATTTGATGAGCAATATTGATACCAATGAGAATTTAGCCGCATATCATCTTTGGAGAATGGGTTATCTAGACGACAAAGATATCTACCAAAGTTGGAAATCCGAAAAAGTGGTGCTTTCATCGATAAATTCTCGTTCGGGAATCAGAGGGATTTTTCTGAAGTCTGGAAAATTCACATATTGGCTCGAATATCGGAAAGAATCCATCTCACGAGGGTTGGGTGAAGGCTTAGTTTTGTACAGAACTGACCCTCCTCCTGCAAGTGCAATTGTCAGCCCCTTGGGTCCGGAGTTGGGTGATGATTTTGATCTTGAATACCTACCGGCTGATATCTGGATGATGAATTTCGGAAATTACCAGTATTCCAACAAACCTTCGGGTTCGATGACTCTCAAGCTGGAGCAACGAGCTGGCAGCTTTAATGATTCATGGAGCTTGGTCGCAACTAAGTTAAATGAATCGCAAATCGAAGTGAGTATACAAAGAAAACAAGATCTGATAGCACCAAAGGTTCCACCTCTTACTCCTCAGAGCAGTTGGTTCTCACCATGGTCAGAGATAATCGACAACCAATACGATGATGATGAAACAAGTATTGCTGGGTACGAAATTCAAATAAACGGTCAGTCTGTTCAACCACTAGATACTTCACAAAGTAGTGATAGGCAGAAATCATATCTTTATCCCTTAATGCCCAAGAAAATGGTTTATCTCAGAGATTTACCCGAAGGGAAATATAAATTTGCACTTCGAGCATTAGATTATGCGGGAAATGTCAGCCCATGGAGCGAAGTTCGAAGCATTTTAGTAGACAAGGGCGAACCAGAGCTACTTTCTAATCCAAGAACTATTTCTACATCAGGCAAACAAGTTAAGGTAAAACTTCTTGGAGTCGTGGATAAAGGGAGCGGTTTATGCCGAACCGAAATTGAAAATGATGTTGGCTTTGTGACTTTGGCAAGCGAAAAAAGAGAAAATCCAGAATTGGAAATCGTTTCAGGATCGACTCTGTCTGGACGAATTAATTTGTTTGATTGTCTCGGAAATGGAAAGTCAGCAGAAGTATTGTTATCAAATAAAGTAGTGAATCCCAGTGAGTACAAAAGAACGGGAAAATGGACTGAAATTAGGAGTTCATTCGGAACAGCTTTGCAATGTTTAGATATTTGCTCCCTTTCTATATCGAGCATGGATAATGTAGACACCGTGATTAAAGGTCAGAATGTTACGACTTATGTCAACGGGAAAGTCAAAAGAATAGACTCTTCGAAGAATGTGAATGGTCAGGAAATCTTGCACTTTCAAGGCAATGGTAAGAGTTCTCAAATATTTAGAATCAAGGGAAAAAAGTTTCAGATTTATGAAGGCTTTAAGAATAGAATAAGTTTCATTAATGTAACATCAGTTTTCCGACAGAATAATGTTCAAGATGAGTCACTCGTTGATTCTGATCAAAAAAGCTTGAGCAGGTTTGGTTTTCGAGAGGGAGATTTTGCTTATCAATGGAAGATCCTGCCGATGGCGCGTGGCACAACTCTTGAAGATTCAACCTTGGATCTATGTAGCGCTTCATATAAATCTGAATCCGGACGTCAATATCGTCGCCAGGTAACGGCAACCAAAGTTGATGCCCCCTACCTCTTCCTCTCGACTGAGGTTGTCAAATATAAGGATAAAGCTGCGGCTGATTCTGCACTTTCAGAATTGCAGAGTAATTACAACGCATGCATAAAGAACAAAGGCGGAATCGAAAGAGATGGCGTCTTTGTGGATTACACCTTCTCGCCAATTCCGACGAGCGATGCGCAATTAGTCAATGAAAATTCACGGGTTCTCGTTCGTGCCCAGATTGGTAAAGGCGTCACCGCCCGTCAACTACTGGCTTTCTATCAATTCAAAGGCGAGATGTTCACTGGATTGTATATTGTGAAATCTGGCGAGACTCCGATTAGCGATGCAGAAGTGAAACGTTGGTTTGATGCTGCCGGAGTGCTGGCTAGTCGCTTGGATGTGAAGTTCTAGTCATGTCCCGAGTATGGGTGGCTGGAGAGGCGCTGATTGATCTGATTCCTGATTCAGCCGGTAACCACGTTCCCAAAGTGGGCGGAGGACCTGCAAATACTGCGAAGGCTGTCGCTCGACTCGGCTATCAAACATCGTTTATTGGCGGAATCTCTGCTGATTCCTACGGGAAGATGATCGAAGAAGAATTGAAAGCCAGTGGTGTCGACCTCGAATTATCGATGAAAAGTGATCAACCAACGGCGTTGGCAATTGCAACTTTAGATCCACAAGGCGCTGCAAGTTACGAATTTAAACTTGAAGGTACCGCCACATTTGCTTTTGATGAATCATGGCTTCCACAAGAGCAACCAGATGTGGTGCATGTGGGCTCAGTGGCGACGATATTGGAGCCCGGCGCGAGCGAACTCTTGACGTGGGCTTCTTCGCAATCGGCGCCGATTATTTTTGATCCTAATGTTCGTCCGTCAATCGAAGGCGATAAGGAGAAATATCGAAATTCAGTGGAGAGATGGATTGAACTATCCTCAATCGTAAAGCTCAGTGAAGAAGATCTGGATTGGCTTTACGGTAATGAGTCCGTAGTGAAATCATGGTTTGATTGTGGGGTCGCGTTAGTAGTTATTACCCGTGGAGATAAAGGTCTAAGCGCGCTAGGAAGTGACTTTAGAGTTGATATTCCTGCAATATCCGTTTCAGTCGTAGACACTGTTGGTGCAGGTGACACTATCGGCGCAGTGATCGTCGAAGGTCTTGTGGAATATGGACTTGCTGGATTAAGTGGAGAAAACTTGTTCTTAGTTTTGGAACGCGCCGCAAAAGCAGCGTCAATTACTTGTTCTCGAGCAGGAGCCAATCCACCGTGGAAGGCGGAGCTGGATTAGATTTAGGAAAGTCCCGCTTTTTTCGCAAGTTCAACGACCGCGTTGCGTGAATTAACGCCAAAGACGCTATAGATCTTGATGATGTCTTGCTTGATTGTGGAGGAGGAATATTTGAGTCGCTCTGCCATCTGATCTGTGGTGAGATCTTCTTTGAAGAGATTGATGATTTGTTTTTGGCGTGGAGAGAGATTTTTCACTCCAGCTGAATAGTCCTTAGTGATGGTTGTGCGACTGGCGAGGAGATTTCGAATATAGAGTCCACATAGAGCAAGCACTCCTTGGGTTGCTTCGCTATTTTCAAATCCAGGTTGAGGGGCTTTTAACGATGTGAATCCGATTGCGCCAATCACAGTGTTGCGATATGTGATTGGAGCAGAAACTGTGACTCCTTCATCTGACGAACTAAACTCACTTAGATGCGGGTAAATCTTTACTAATTCTTTTGGAGAATTAAAAATACTTATCTCACCAGATCTGGCAGCATCAGTGATGGGCATCGGAGTCCACAACGGAATCCGCATGAAAGGTTCGACCATGTTTTTCTCATAACCGTATGTACCTTGGAGATCGAGGAATCCTTCTCTTTCAATAATTCCCAAGATTCCGCCACGAGCATCGAGGCTGGCAAGTGTTTTGTTAATAATGTGCGCAAGAAACTGGTCTGGATTGGGGTCCTCAAGGACGGTCTTGGCTAGGTCAGCCACGAGCTTTGTGGTGTCGACGGTGATCACGTCTTGAATAACTCCCGGTCATGTCCGATGGGCTAACTGGTGTTGACCAGTTTAGGTGGGAGCGCGCTGAGAAATAACAAGTTTAGGAGGTGCATTTCAGGTCGGACTGGTCATGACCGATGGCTCAATAGGATTCGTTTATGGCTCTGAATCACACCTTAGATAGCGGCGAACTATCTCTTGAAATCGATGTTGATCAAGGGGCCCGAATCTCTTCTATTCGATTCCGAGACTTTGAATGCGCTGTTCCTTTTCGTGGACAGACGTTGACGTGGGGTTGGTATGCGATGGCGCCTTGGGCTGGGCGAATTAAGGATGGATTGATTAAAGATTCTCTGGGTCGCGAATTGCAGTTGCCGGTGAATTTCGCACCACCACATGCGATACATGGATTCGGATTGACATCTTCGTGGGAGGAGATTGGCGATGGCGCATTTGCGCTGGATTTTCCAGCGCCATATTCGGGTGCGCGAGTTGAACAACGATTTGAATTACTAGATAACGCTTTGCGGTGGTCCCTCGAGTATGAAGCGGGCGATTGTGAGCTTCCTTTTTGGATGGGATTTCATCCATGGTTCCCTCGCGAATTGGATCGTGGTGGTGCAGTAGAGATTGATTTCCATCCTGGCAAGATGTTTGAACGTGGCAGTGATTATCTCCCAACGGGAAAGTTGATTACTCCGACACCGTCTCCTTGGGACGATGCATTTACAGAAGTTCGCGGGACGCCTACGGTGTATTGGGAAGATGCACTTCAAATCAAGATTGAATCAGATGCGCCGTATTGGGTGGTGTATGACCAGGATTCTGATGGAGTTTGTATTGAGCCACAAACAGCGCCACCAGATGCGGCGAATTTGGGGATTTCCAGCGATACTTATCTTGAAGCGCTCTTTGTATTTGAGGAGATTTAAACCGTGATTGATCGCGCACACCTAAAGAAATTGCATGCTCGGGAAGAGGAGCGTTTCTTAGCGCGTACTCCCGAAAGTCGCGAGCGAATTGAGAAAGCAAAGGGTGTGATGCCTGGCGGCGTTCCCATGTCGTGGATGACGAAATGGCCCGGAAAATACCCACTTTTTGTGGCTTCGGCCCAGGGTGCGCATTTCGTCGATGTTGATGGAAACGAGTACATAGATCTCTGTTTAGGGGATACCGGTTCGATGACGGGGCATTCGCCGGAGCCAACTGTGGCTGCGATTTCAGCGCAATTAAAGCGTGGAATGACGGCGATGTTACCGACCGATGATGCAGTCGCGGTTTCCTCGGAATTAGCGCGACGATTTGGTCTGCCGTTGTGGCAGTTCACGGTATCGGCGACTGACGCGAATCGACATGCGATTCGGTATTCGCGTTTGATTACAGGGAAGTCGAAAGTTGTTGTGATTGATCGTTGTTATCACGGATCGGTTGATGAGACTTTTGCGACGCTTAATGCAAATGGCTTGACTGTGATGCG